>Ga0247720_100003_pt1 | contig 261205 bp, 279 predicted proteins | sample MSEWel2015_12_15_FD_189078 | JGI IMG/M metagenome (GOLD analysis project Ga0247720, IMG submission 189078) | Subsurface sediment microbial communities from gas well in West Virginia, United States - MSEEL Well Study Marcellus 3H_2015_12_15 | ecosystem: Environmental > Terrestrial > Deep... | reverse complement strand
TCAATGGTAATATTGTATTGAGCCATTTCTCATCCCTCCAGTTAGTTTTGGTTTTTACATTTTTAATTCTAACCAGAGGGGTGGGGGTGGCTCAACCCCTTTTTACACAATTATATGGACTTAACTAAAAAATCATTGTTTACTTTTGCTTGATTTATGCTATAATATAAGTAAGGTAATCGGTACCGCTAGGATGCGGTTGCCCCAAGTTGGTTATTTTAAAAAGATTTTAATAACCACCCTGGTGCCCAGCAGGGTGGTTATTTCCTTTTGGAGGTGAACTCCAAAAGTGCTATGACAAACATATCGAACGCTATCATTAGGGACAGCGCCTCGAATATGCTTATCATAGGTACCACCTCCCTTCTATCGGGAAGTGGCAACCGCACCCTGCTGACCGATTACCTTGTTTTCATTTTACCATAAAAATGTAAGCCTAGTAAACATAATTATAATGTTTCAAGCGTTTCAACTGCTTCCTCCAAATCCTGTAGACTCGGGTTTAGTAGACTCGGTTTTAGTATATATAGCGGTTGTGTTAATGTTAACGTGACCCAGCAGGTCGAAAACCAGTGTATAAATTCTTCAACATCGCGCAGGTATGCTCTAACGGTATTTTTTGATTTTTGCTGCCGTAGCAGCTCCTCTTTGAAAGAATCCAGAATGGTATTCAGATCATCTGCCATGCAATTTCTCTCCTTTTCTTATTAGCGGTATTCGTTGCAATTTCCATGCCAACGGATGCTTTTTTGAGTGCCATGTCAGGAGGCAATCCTCTAGCTGCCCACCGGAGCGCGCTATCTGCATACCAGGGATTGGCGTCTTCCAGAATATCCAGCATCCATAGCACAGCTTTCGGTCCATGCCTGATAGTTATGTATTTTTTAAGCGTTTCTATATTGGCTCTGCTGTATTCGTTCGGTCCATCGGTTCTGAGCGCAGCATAGTCCTTAAACTTTGCCTTCCCTTCAAGCAGTAAAAGTTTTTCTATTCCCTGCTCGCATGATGGATTAAGCGGCGGCAGTTTTTCAAGTCCGCGCTCGTCTGGCATAAAGCACAGGTCAGGTTTCCACTCGTCCAGCTCTGTATAATGATTTATAATTCTTGCGACAGGCATACCGGCAGCTTTGCTTGCAAGCGTATCCGCAAACTTATTTTCCTCGCGCGGGATCCACTTAAAATCTACCTGACAACCCAGCTGCTTTATAAGCTCGAAGACCCTATCGGCCAGTTCTGCAATTGCAGGAGATTTTATGGCATAAGCTCCGGTGAGTTGATAGACAACCAATTGAGAATCTGACATAACAAGTATGGATTTCGGCTCAAAAGCGGTGAGGTAATCTAGTGCGGCAATAACCGCCAGGTATTCGGCTTGGTTGTTTGTACCTGTTCCCGGCGAATGAAGGCATGTAGCCGTAAGTTTCCTGCCGGGGTTCTGATATATTATATAGCCGATCCCCATACGGCCGGGGTTTCCGGCGCAGGCGCCGTCGGTATAAACTAGGAACTCATGCTCTACTTCTTTCTGTCCCCCTTTAAAAGGTTGAAATCAATTCTGTAGTGTTTAGTGTGGAAAGGACGAAAAATATTATCATGCATTTTTTAGGGGGAATAATCCCTTATTTTTTATCTGATTATACCATTAATTATACCCCAAGAGGGGCAAGACATTTTTGCCACATAAAAGGCAAATATACTGTTCAATTACAACATAATATTCTAAATGATATTAGTGTGGCGTTAATTGAAAGTGGAGATGATTATGGTTTTGTGGTTTACCGGAAAACACCTTATCTTCCTATTTATAGGTATAAAACTTCTTTATTTGGTGCTGAACCTGTTGTTCACAGGGAAGAAGGACACCATCATCAACCTCAAAAAAACTGAAGAATACAAAGATGTAAACTTCAGCCACTTTGTCGACTTGCTTATGGAAAATGAGCTGGTCAAGGACGGCAAAAAAGTCCCTGCTATGCCCAAAGCTAAACTTACTGTCCTATTTAGCCCTAAAATAGGCGTAAAAGCTTTCTATGCCGGTACAGTATATGATTAATACCCTAATCCTCGAAGAACGACCTAAAAAACAGGCTTTACAACAGCCTGAGCATAAGTCAGAGAAAAAACATAATCCTGTAAAACCGGCTCCTGATCATGCGTGGAAACAACAGACTCAAAAAAGCCCCAGGATCTCTTACGAGGAAACAGATCGTGAGATCCTGGAGATGCTAGGCCAGTTGTTTAATTCCACACGAGCCTGGGCATAGCACATTTAATCTATCACTTCTCCCATAGACTATCATACAAGCTTTGATAGTATTTATCAAGGCTTAGTTTCTCATTGTGCAAAAATTCTGTTGGTGTCATGATTTTCGAATTTGTGATGCCGGACTCAAGGAAATCCTTGTCGCCGGTTAGTAGTATATCGGCTTTAGCTGCAATGGCGGCTCGGAGTATTGGTCTGTCAGAAACATCCCGCACAAGTTTTTCTTCAGAAGTGTCAATAACAGGGGTCGGGACTACTTCAAGAACGGTGAGTGCCAGCGCCAGAAAGCGCTCAAGAGCATCAATTTTATGAGGAAATTTCCGGTTATATATACTACTGTACAGAGATGCTGTAGTGGAACACAGTTAATGTTAGCATTCTACAAGTCTTTCAAGAAATCATCAGGAGAAACTACTTTAACGGGAGATCCCCTAAAGTCCTTAACGTTGCGAGTAATGATGCATTCAATTTTTCCGCGTTTGGCACATGCGGCAAGCAATGCATCTTCATAGTCGGTCATAGGCAGTTCAAGCGCTTTTTCACAGTCAGAACCGGTAACATCCATAATATTGAAAAGCGTAAAAAGTTTACGCAACTCTTCTTTGCATCTTACGCTGTCATGAAGGTATTTGTGCAGCAAATAGTATATGTCCGTTACGCAATTTGCCGTAATGTATGCGTTGATTTTTTCCTCGGCGGCCATAATAAACAGTTTTTGTGCAGCTTCGTTAAAAGGGGAGCGGGAAAGCATGGCATCAAGGATGACGTTGGTATCAATCAATACGTTCATGACGGCTCAGACGCTCCCTTCTAGCTTGTTCCAATGTCGCGTCGGCAGGCAGTATACCAAACAATGATTTTGCCATCTCAATTTTGTCCTGTTTGACGTTTGTGAGTTTGGCAATTTTTTTACCGTTTTTGGTGATATATATATCCTCTTTGGCAGCAAGGGCTAGATATTTTCCAACATTGTTTTTAAACTCTGTAGCAGTTATTATCATACATCAACCCCCTTTTTATTGTGTACAAAATATATTATTACATCGTCCAATATTATTATACAAAAATTGTGCGTTTGTATCAATATAAAATGCACAAAACTTTTTTGTAGGGTGTGCAAAACCCTTTGTGCGGTACACAGGAATAAAAAATATCTGGTTATCTTCACGGATGAGTGACAAAGGGATTGCATCAAAAAAACCTCTTGCAAAAGTTTGAGAGAAGTATTGCAATATGTTTGTAAAAATAGAGGATAGGCTGTTTTGGAGCCGAGCTGCTGTAAAACTCCAAGCCAATGAAGTTCCCCGGTTGCGAGTTAGCAGCAAGCGGCACCATGCCAAATGCAGGGGTACCGCAGACGCCGACCTTTCAGTAGAAAGGTCATAAATAAAAAGGTGGAACAAGGGATCCAAAAAAGGAGCGTATATTCATGCGCTCCTTTAATTTTTTGTGCGCCCGGCATAGACGGTATTCCGACCGAACGGCTTTGGGACCAGATTCGGGCCGAGTGGCCACGCATCCGGGAGGAACTGCTCACAGGAACCTACAAGCCCAAGCCCGTGCGCCGGGTCGAAATCCCGAAACCCGGGGGAGGCAAGCGGCTTTTAGGCATACCTACCGTAATGGACCGCCTGATCCAGCAGGCACTCTTGCAGGTACTGACGCCCATTTTCGATCCACAATTTTCAGAAGCCAGCTACGGGTTTCGACCTGGGCGGAAGGCGCACGACGCGGTAAGGAAAGTGCGTCAATACGTGGAAGAAGGATACGAATGGGCCGTGGACCTGGACATAGAGAAATTCTTTGCAGGGGTCATGATAAACGGGGTGGTCATAGAGACGGCAGAAGGGACGCCACAGGGTGGACCTCTAAGCCCGCTTCTGGCCAACATTCTTTTAGATGACCTTGATAAGGAGCTGGAGAAGAGGGGTCACAGATTTGTCCGCTATGCCGATGACTGCAACATATATGTCAAGAGCAAGCGCGCAGGCGAGAGGGTTATGGCTAGTATTCGTAAGTTTCTGCAGGAGCGGTTGAAGCTTAAGGTAAACGAGCAAAAGAGTGCGGTAGACCGGCCATGGAAGCTAAAGTTTCTGGGGTTCAGCATGCACAAAGCCAAAGGAGGGAAAATCCTCATCCGTCTGGCACCGCAAACCATCGAGCGAGTGAAGGAAAAGATACGGGGAATAACAGATCGGAATAAACCCATAAGCATGGCTGAGCGCATAGAGCGCCTCAATAGCTATCTAGGCGGATGGATGGGTTACTTTACACTAGCTGAGACACTCAGCGTATTCAAGGAGCTAGAAGGCTGGATGCGGAGGAGATTGCGTATGTGCCTGTGGAAGCAATGAAAGCGAGTACGGACAAGATGCCGCGAGTTACGTGCACTGGGGTTACCGGAGTGGGTAATACATGAAATGGCCAATGCTCGTAGGGGGCCGTGGCGGATGGCCCATGGGCTGATGAATAGAGCCCTGGGCAACGCCTACTGGCGAACCCAGGGCCTGATGAGCTTAACTGAGCGCTATCAAAGTCTTCGTCAAGCTTGGTGAACCGCCGGATGCGGACCCGCATGTCCGGTGGTGTGAGAGGACGGGAGTTAGTCACCCCCTCCTACTCGATTATTTTTTGTTAAAACTATACGTTTGTGCGAACAGTTCTGGTGCCGAAGGTGGGAGTCGAACCCACACGGGGTGTAAGCCCCACCGGATTTTGAGTCCGGCGCGTCTGCCAATTCCACCACTTCGGCATGTCATTGACTTTTGACAACAAATATAATAGCATATTAGCTGTAAGAATGCAATAGTGATTTTAAACAATTATTTCTAAAAGGTGATGATTTGTGAGAGCAAAAGAAAACGAAGGTCAGGAAAAAGCTGTTTTGCTAGGGATTATTGAGTCTAGTCGTGATCAGGAAAGCATGGAAGAGCTAAAGGACCTTGCCGAAACGGCGGGTGCACAGGTAGTAGGAGTTATCACGCAAAAGCGCAAGGGTATCGATAGTGCCCATTATATTGGAAAGGGCAAGCTGGAGGAATTGAAGTCATTTATCCAGAACAACGAAGTTGACGTTGTCATAGTAAACGATGAGCTCAGTGGTTCTCAAATCAAAAATATGGAAGATTTTTTAGATGTAAAGGTGGTGGACCGAACCTGTCTTATCCTTGATATCTTTGCTAGCAGAGCCAAGACAAGGGAGAGCATGCTTCAAGTAGAGCTGGCCCAGCTAAAATACCGGTTGCCGCGACTCACTGGTCTGGGCAGCCAGCTTTCAAGGCTGGGTGGTGGAATAGGTACCAGAGGGCCTGGCGAGACCAAGCTGGAAACCGATAGAAGGCATATACAGAACAGGATAAAATCAATAGAAAGAAAGCTGGCCAAGCTCGAACGGCACAGAAATCTGTACCGTCAAAGGCGCGCGAAAAACAGGATACCGGTTGTGTCTATAGTAGGATATACAAACGCCGGGAAATCCACATTATTTAATGCTCTTGCCAAAGCCGAGAGTTATGTGGAGGATAAGTTATTTGCTACCCTTGACACCTCTGCGCGCAAGCTTATCCTGCCTTCGGGGATGCAGGCGGTGCTGGTCGATACTGTAGGTTTTATCAGGGACCTTCCGCATGATCTGGTAGAAGGGTTTAAATCTACTCTGGATGAGGTTAAGTATTCGGATTTGCTACTTCATGTGATCGATATAACATCTTCTGATGTTGATGAAAAAATAAGGGTGGTGGAAAAGGTATTGTCCGACCTGAACGCTATAGATATTCCACGGTTAGATGTATTCAACAAAATCGACCTTATAGACACACAGCCGGTTGCTAACAACAAGCGGACCATTTTTGTTTCGGCAAAGAATGGAATTGGATTAGACGCCTTAAAAGAGGCTATTGAGAGGGAGTTGGCATCAAAGCGATAGCAGGGTGCTAGCGTTTTGATTGATGTGGACGAGATGGGGAGGAGAGTTGCAGTGGTGTTTAGATGTAAGAGGACATTGAAGTCCAAGATTTTATTCTGTTACTGGTTATGGCAATCTGTTTGACAAATTTTAATGACTAGCGGTTTGTTGGATGCAACAAACCGCTATTTTTTTGTGTTGAAAAATTTTTTACTAAACTATCACCTCTTTTCATTATATCTTATAGTATATATCAGAACAAATGATAATCCTTCTCTGGCGTGCCGGTAAAATTCATGGAAATTATAATTTTACTGGCAGCCAGCAAAAAGTAGTATTAAATTAAATAAAAATAAAGGGGGAAATGGTGTATGCATGATATGGATTTCAATGAATTGAAAGCTCAATTAAAGGCTGAACTCGAGGCTGAGTTGAAAGCCGCAATAAAATCCGAGATTGAAGGAGAACAGGACGTTGAAGTGGAAGACAAAGAGCGCAACGACCAGAAACAGTTTAATAAGCAAATTAACTACAACATTCTGACCCAAAAACAGTATCAAGGGCAAAAAGCTGAGAGCGAAACGGATACCGACGTGGAATCCGAGAGTGAAGCCGAAGCAAAAAGTAAGAATAAAGCCAAAGTTGAAAATGAAGCAAAATCCGAAAGTGAAGCAAAGGTCGAAGCCGATAAAAAAGGCAAGTATTTTGGTTAAATTTAAAATACGGTGGGGGATTTCCCCCACTGTACATAAGTATTTGTTCTGCAGTTGGCCCCAGAACCTTATTGTCGGCCAGCGTAATTTCTCAACTGTATATAAGTATTATTTGTGTATGTAATCATAAGGGCAATTGCTTATGGTTGTTATTTATAATTCTCCAATAATAGACAGGGGGCTTTAATATGGATTTGCAGGAAAAATTGCTTGAAGAAAAAGTGGAAAAGACTAAGACAAAAGAGAGCAAAATATTAGAAAGTGACAGCATTCAGTATAATTGTCAGGACCTTGATCAAGAGCAGAGAGTTGATGTAAATCCATCACAATCGAATACGCAAAACATTCACATTTATATAAGCAGTAATAAGAACAATCTTGCTGCCAGGATAACCGGTGTTACTTATTTTGAAGAGAGTAAAGATACTGCCCCAAATGTAAAAATAAGGTTATTTTTTGGACACGAACGTGTACTGCCGGTATATGAAACAAATTCTGATAATAATGGTAATTTTGTTATAGAAGATATACCGCCTGGATATTACACCCTTTATGCTGAACTTGGTGATTTAAAATACTATTCGCACTATATTAAAGTCCTTCCCGGTCAAAGTATACATGAGTCAGTGTTATTGAGGTGATGTATTAATTGAAGCAATATATGTTTTCCTTGATGTAGTGATAGCTATATTATATAATTAAACTCGACAAACAGCTTGGTGTCGTATAATCGTTTGCTATTGACATTGTAAAGCAACATACCGACCATGTAAAGCTATTTGAGGTGAGAAATATGAGTACTAAAAAAATGGTATTATTAACTTTTGTTGTTTTACTGTTGTTTTTGCTGGTTGGGTGTATCCCCGGAGATGGAACGCATACGCCAGACAGGCCTGCTGGATTTTTCTGGGGAATCTGGCACGGCTGGCTTGCCCCGTTATCCTTGATAATAGGCTTTTTTGATAGAAGTATCAGAATTTATGAGGTCAACAACAGCGGCTGGTTTTACGATTTGGGGTTTTATATTGCCGTAATAAGCGGATTTGGCGGAATATCTTTTGTAAGAAGGAAAAAGAGATGAAGTTGATAAAACGATAATAGATTGAGAAAGGAGCAATATCTGCATGGACATCAATACAGCACGAACAGCAAATCCTCTTAAATTGTGGTACCGGCAACCCGCCAGAGAATGGGTAGAGGCCCTGCCGCTTGGCAATGGTCGCCTTGGGGGGATGATTTTTGGCGGTGTGCTAAAAGAACGGATTCAGCTCAACGAGGATACCCTGTGGTCGGGATATCCCAGGGATACCAATAATTATGACGCCATAAACCATCTTGAGAGGGTTAGACAGCTCATATTTGATGGGAGGTATGTAGAGGCGCAGAAGATAATTGAAGGGAAGATGCTTGGTCCTTGGAATGAGTCCTATCAGCCCATGGCCGATCTGTACATAATTTTTGAGCATGAAGATGAGGTATTAGATTACCGAAGGGAACTTGATCTCAATACCGCTTTGGCCAGGGTGGAGTATCGTGTAGGGGGTGTCAAGTATATCCGTGAAGCCTTTATAAGTGCTGTGGACCAGGTGCTGGTGGTGCGTTTATCCGCAAGCCAGCCTGGCCGGATAACCTTGCACGCCATGCTTGACACGGTGCATCCCCATTCTATTGCACGGGGTAGCAGTCACTGCATGGTTTTGCATGGCAGAGCCCCCAGCCATGTGGAACCCAGTTATGTGAGCAGCGACAATCCTGTTATATATGAAGAAGGAAAGGGCATGGAATTCGAGTGCAGGATGGCCATTATAACCGATGGCGTTATATTTGAAGGCAGAAGCTTTAAGGCTGATAATGAGGATACTGCTGACTGTGAGAGCGGTGCGAATGCCTGTGAGGACAACATAAAGGTAGAAAAAGCAACCGAAGTGATTATTATTCTATCTGCCGCCACCAGCTTCAACGGATACGATAAAGACCCCGCAATTGAGGGCAGGGACTGTTCCGAAGTGTGTGAGCGCGTGCTTTCGGCCGCACTGCAGAAGTCGTACCGGGAACTGCTGGAGGACCACGTGCGCGATTACCAGGCTATCTTCAAGCGGGTGGACCTGTACCTAGGGACTTCCGAGGCTGTAAAACTTCCTACCGATGAGCGGCTCATGGCTTTGCAGGCCGGGGCGGATGACCCGCAGCTGGCAGCCCTGTACTTCCAGTACGGCAGATACCTTCTTATCTCTAGCTCAAGGCCCGGTACTCAGCCCGCCAATCTTCAGGGCATATGGAATCAAGAGGTAAGGCCTCCGTGGAGCAGCAACTGGACGGTAAACATCAATACCCAGATGAACTACTGGCCTGCTGAGGTGTGCAACATGGCCGAATGCCATGAACCGCTGTTTGATATGATTGACGAACTGCGGGTAAACGGCCGGAAAACGGCGCAGGTTCATTACGGCTGCAGAGGCTGGACAACGCACCACAACGTGGATTTATGGCGTACTACCACGCCAGCGGGCGGTTCGGCCAGCTGGGCTTTCTGGCCCATGGCGGGGGCGTGGCTGTGCAGGCATCTTTGGGAGCATTACGAGTTCAGCCAGGATGAGGAATTCCTGGCATCAAGGGCTTATCCCGCTATGAAGGAGGCTGCTCTTTTCTGCCTGGATTGGCTGGTGGAGGACAGGGATGGCAATCTTGTTACCTGTCCCTCCACTTCCCCCGAGAATGTGTTTATAACCCCGGAAGGGGAGCGATGCGCTGTGAGCATGGCGTCAACCATGGATATGTCCATCATATGGGAACTGTTTACCCACTGCATAGAGGCCTCCCGCATATTGAATATCGATGGGGATTTCAGGCAGCAGCTTGAGCAGGCCAGGGAGAGGCTTTATAAACCGCGTATCGGTCGTTTTGGGCAGCTGCAGGAGTGGTTTGCCGATTTTGACGAGCACGAACCCGGGCACAGGCATGTATCGCATTTGTATGGCCTGTACCCCGGCCACCAGTTTACGCTTCAAAATGAGCCCCGGTTGGTTGAAGCCTGCAGGGAGTCGCTGGAGAGGCGGCTGCAGCACGGTGGCGGGCACACTGGCTGGAGCTGTGCCTGGCTTATCAATCTCTGGGCCCGCCTCAGAGAGCCAGAGCAGGCATATAAGTACGTACAGATTTTGCTCAAGCGCTCTACCTATCCCAACCTGTTTGATGCCCATCCGCCTTTCCAGATAGACGGCAACTTTGGCGGTACCGCTGGTATTGCCGAAATGCTTTTGCAAAGCCATGCGGGAGAGCTTCACCTGCTGCCTGCTTTGCCGCAGGCATGGGAAACGGGGTATGTAAAAGGGCTCAGGGCCAGAGGAGGTTTTGAAGTCGATATGGAATGGGAGAAGGGCAGGCTGACAAGGGCGGTCATTCGCTCTTTAGCAGGCAGGCGCTGCAGGGTTCGTACGTCTGCTCCTGTTGAGGTTGCACACCGTGGAAAGGGTTATCCAGTGGATGAACCTGAACCAGGAGTGATAGAATTTGATACTGAAATGGGTGAGTGTTATCGTTTACAGCATAAAGAGAGGGGAGAATGTCTATGAAAAAATTAGTAAAATGTTTATTAGTAAGCCTATTAATTATATCTACCTTAGGTTCAGGATGTAAAACAGTGAAAGAGAAAAAGCCTGATTATAGCATACAACCTGCTAGTCATAATATGAATGAAATCAATGAATTCTTGCTCGAAACAGGCATGCCATTAGATATGGTTAAAGCCTTAGATGAACAGCTTAAAACTTATATATACGAAACCATTGATACTACGGAAAAGTTAACTTTTAGCGGACATACTGAGGAAACCATTACTTTCCCGAATACAGATGCCGGTGATATTAGTCTAAATACTATACCACAATTATCCTTGACGGTTACGGCATTCAAAGATAGTAATGGAATATATCATGTATATCCAACATTCGAATGGAAAATTCCAAACAAGGTAGCTAACGATACCTTCGCTTTTGTATTACCTGAAGGATGGTATTTAGTACCAAGCAAATACAATTTAAGAATGTGGGCTAGAGAGAATTCAAATGATGCTTGGGAGATGATAGAAGATATGTCAAGACCTTCTTTTGCATCTTTGTACGGATATGGATGGAACATACCAAAATATTATTATGACGGATATGGATGGCAAACGCCAAAATATTATGCTAGAAAAGCTTACGTAAAAGGACATGCGTATTTTTATGCAAAACCAATAACACCCACTCCTGATAAAAGAATATGTGTATCATATGCAGACGATACTTCATCTAGATTAAATTTATCCTACTCTTTAACCTATGAAGCTTCATCTATAACTCTTCATCCCGCTTCAGATGATAGTGTCAGATTTAACTCTAAGTTATTAGAATTTTAAAATGTTGCAAAACGAAAATAAATATTGTAAAGTAAAAAGTGAAGAGTAGTTCAAAGGTATCCACTATTTAAACTGACGCACAAATCGTAAATCTGAGAGTAATCTGCCTTTATGATTCTATATCATAACGGATTAGTAAGATCTTTCACGTTCTGAGTATAGGTCATTCTCACTATTCTTGTTTTATCTGCAGTTCTTAAATCGTTACCTGTGTCTACTACAATTGTCTTCACAAGATTCAACGCTTCATCATCTGCACGCTATTTCAATAGCCAAATCACTGTATATAACACTACACCACCACTTTTTCTTTCTACATTCTACATTAAATTGTTTTAAACAAAAAATCTTAAATGAAATTAAGACCTTTAATGAGCTTATTTGCCTTGTCTCTTAAAATGAATTCTCTCAAAAAGTAGCTGTGAATAATTGCAACACAGGTAAAGATGGGCTATTTTAACAAAGTTATAGGTATTATCAGGAAATATTAGAAATGTACCTTGAAAAATTCATATGGTAACATCTGGATAACATGAAAAAGGGTACAATTACCTAAGCTTTAAGAAATACTATTTTTTAAAGCCTCTAAAATTAAAACTATAAAAATGTGTAACCCAAATTGTGAATCAGGCTATCTATGCCGCTCCGATAAAGGTATGTACAAAACTAAAGTTTGTATGTTTAATACAAGCATCAAGATGGACATTGACTGCAGCAAAGGTAGCCATGGCAAACCTCATCATATTGCTTCTTAAGCGTACTCTTTCAATAGAGTAGTCAATAAACAGTCTCTTATTAGTACATTCCACCGATGTTCTGCTCTTGAATTTATCCCTAAAAGCCTTAGTATGGCGTGGAACAGGTGGAAACATTCGAGGGTCATAGTCGGGTTTTATATAAATGACTTTGCCATAGGGGCTATCGGAACACAAACAATCCTGAGGAGGTTTTTGGCCATGGCAAGCCAGAGGCGCCAGAGGAGGTCGTAGTAGGAGCCGACGCCAGGGGCTTTATTAGAATCGAAGCCACAAATATCGAAAAGGAGTTGATCATGTTGTACTCTTTTAGCCCAATTTGTGATAGAATATACCTGTAGTTCAAGCATTAATACCAAAGAACGTATAATGCCCTGTTGATTTTTAGCAGGGCGGCCGAAGTCAGGGTAAAGTGGTTTTATTATGGGAAGCAGGTTATCCAGGTTAAGTAGATAGAGCTTAGAGATAGCTTTATCGAGTGGGATAAGCCTGCCTTTTTCTTTTTGGGCAAGGGCAGATAGGCGCTGTATAAGCTGTTTTTGATAATCAGAATGAGATTGCCAGTTTCTTAGCATGTAGAACCCCCCAAATGAAATAGAATTAGTAAACATAAAACTATGTTGGGGGAAAAGCTTAAAAAGTGAAGGTGTAATATAAGGAAATAGAGGGGAATTTGTGTATGAAAATCGTATAAAAAGTAGGGGTGAAGCTGAAAAGCTGAGCCCTGGAATATGCAAAAATAAAGCTCTTGGACTTTTCGAGAGCGTACTAAGCTGATGAGAGGGTGCGTGCTCGGGCTTTCGACCTCTATTTTTGTTGTGGATGATGAATGCAGGGCCTTCTTTTAAGACAATCCTTTTAACCTTATTACTTGGCGTTCATTGAGGCCTAGAAGCTCAGCAGCTTCTCTGATGGTTATGACCTTATCGGTGGTTTGGTTTATGCCTCTTAAACGAGTCATTTCTTTTTGTGTCATATTGAATATCTCCTCTCTATCTCAATAAATTATTTATTATCTTCAAATAGCTGCATATATCTTAAAATTACGCAGCTATTTGAAACTTCTTTCACTCATAAGTGACATTATATCAGAATAATTTCAATATGACATTATCATAGAATAACAACAGTTATTCACAATGGGCACTTGACAAAAGCCGCAATGTATCTATATAATAAGAGTCGATTGCAGATGGGGTGATGAAATTGGTTATTGACGTATCGGATATTCTAAAGGAAAAAGGCTCCTCAAAAGAATTTAGCGGGAGCCAGCCCCTGGAAGATATCATATATCAGGGAGAAAGGATAGGCCTGTTAGGCCCGGTTGACGTATCAGGCCACATAACGAATACCGGCAAGTTGCTGGTGGTTGATGCCGATGCGGGGGCCAAAGTGTCGCTGCAATGCGGTAGGTGCACCAAACGCTATGACAAAGAATTGAAGTTTAGTTTTACTGCCAGGTTGAGCAAGATAGGTGACCCAGAGGACCCGGACGTTTTTCTTTATGAAGGTGAGGTAGTGGACCTGAAGGATATAATCCTTGAATTCTTGCTGCTTGAGCTGCCCATGCGCGGGCAATGCAGTGAGGAATGCAAGGGATTATGTCCATATTGTGGTTGTGATTTAAATGTAGCGCAGTGTCAATGTGAAGAGAAGGTGGAGCACCAAGAAGAACGCGTGGTAGATCCGCGCCTTCTGGCTCTGAAAAAAGCACTATCTGCCAATGGTGAGGAGGTGTAAGGATGGCTGTACCGAAGAGAAAGACTTCGAGGGCAAGAAGGGACAAAAGGAGGGCCCAGTGGAAGGTTACGTTGCCCAGCATTGTGACGTGTCCACAGTGCGGAGAAGCCAAGCTCTCTCACAGGGCTTGCAGATATTGTGGCTATTACAAGCGCAGACAGGTTATTGACGTGGAAGAAGGATCTGCCCAGCAGTAAGGGCAGTTCTTCTATTTTTGGCGCTTTGGGTAGCTGTTGTTCTTTGATACCGATGTCCTCTGAGCGGCTGCTGTTTTTCTGGTATAGCACAACCATTTTATGCTATAATATCCTCAGATGTTCAAAACGCAGTAATATGGGAGGGATGCAGGTGGGGACTTTGAGAAGCCGGAGTGAGATCGATGAGAAGTATAAATGGAGGCTGGAGGACATATACGAGAACGAGGAGCTGTGGGAGGAAGATTATAAGAGCACAAAGCAGCTGCTTGAGGAGATTACCGGTTTTAAAGGCAAGATAAATACCGCTGAAAATCTCCTTAAAGTGCTGAAGTTAAACGACCAGATAGGTATGAAAATGGAAAAGATATTTGCGTATGCTCGGATGCGAAGGGATGAGGATAACACCAATCCCAGGTATCAGGCTTTGACTGACAGGGCCATGCGGTTGAGCATCGAAGCTTCCAGCGCCACATCCTTTATAGCGCCCGAGATTTTATCCATAGATGAGGCCAAATTGAGGGCCATGATTGAAGAGCTGGAAGAACTTAAGGTTTACCGGCAGTATCTTGACAATCTGTTGAGGTACAAACCGCATGTTCTTTCGCCGGAAGAGGAAAAAATACTGGCCGAGACCCAAACGATGGCCCAATCAATTTCCAACATATACACCATGTTAAACGACGCCGATTTGAGGTTCCCCTTTATTAAGGATGAGCAGGACAATGAGGTGGAGCTCACCCACGGCAACTTTATAAGCTTTATGCAGAACAGCAACAGGGATGTGAGAAGATCAGCATTCAACGCCATGTACGATACTTACAAAAAATACATAAACACCTTTGCTGCCACCATGGCAGGCAACGTCAAGAAGGATGCCTTTTATGCCAGCATAAGGAAGTACAACTCGTCATTGGAGGCTTCCCTGTTTGATGACAACGTGGATGTCAGCGTGTATGACAACCTCATAGACACGGTGCACAAGAGGCTGGGAGCGCTGCACAGGTATGTCGGCATAAAGAAGCGGCTTTTGGGCCTGGACGAGATGCACATGTATGACCTTTATGTTCCACTGATACAGGAGTATGACAGGAGGTTCACATACGAGGAAGCGGTGGACCTGGTGCTGGAAGGTTTAAGGCCGCTGGGGGATGAGTACATAAACCTGCTCAAAGAGGGCTTTTCTTCTCGCTGGATTGATGTTTACGAAAACAGAGGAAAAACGTCGGGGGCTTATTCGTGGGGAGCATATGGAGTACACCCTTATGTGCTTCTCAACTTCCAGGGCAATCTAAATGACGTATTCACCATTGCCCACGAGATGGGTCATGCCCTTCATACTTACTATTCAAATTCAGCACAGCCTTATGTGTACGCGGATTATAGGATTATCCTGGCCGAGGTTGCTTCTACCTGCAATGAGGCCATACTCATAGACTATCTTTTGAAGAATACCAATGACGAGAAGGAAAGGCTATACCTGTTGAACCACTTCCTTGAAGAATTCAGGACCACGGTGTTCAGGCAGGTGATGTTTGCCGAGTTCGAAAAGATAATCCATGAGATGGCCGAAAGAGGGGAAGCTCTTACGGCTGAGGCGCTCAGCAAAAAGTATTATGAGCTGAATAAGCTGTATTACGGCGATGAAATCGTGGTGGATGAGGGTATAAGCTACGAATGGGCCAGAATTCCGCACTTCTACAGGAGCTTTTACGTATACAAATACGCGACCGGTTTTTCGGCCGCAATAGCCATTTCACAGATGATAATGAATGAAGGTCAAGTGGCCGTGGAGAGGTACAAGGAGTTCCTGAAGAGCGGAAGCTCGGATTATCCTCTAAACATCTTGAAAAAAGCCGGTGTGGACCTCACGGTTCCAAAGCCAATTGACGATGCGCTGGACGTATTTGAGAAATTGCTTGACGAGTTTGAAAAATGATGGGCAACCAAAAAAGCCGAGGCAGAGCATCAAAAGGCTGTTCTGCTTTGGCTTTTTGGCATTTTTATGTAATAATTTTTGATAAATTCGCGGAGAGCTATTGCATTTCATCTTAAATTTTTGTATACTACTTTTAGTACCTGGTATTAATATTAGCTAATGAACCCAGATTATATTCATGGTATATTTCGAGGTGATTTACGGGTGGCGCGGTTGAACCTGCCTAAAAAGGCCAGGCAAAGGGCGCTGATGGAGCGCCTTAAGGCTGATCCGTTTTTAACTGACGAGGAGCTTAGCGATATCTTTCACGTAAGCGTACAGACCATTCGGCTGGATAGGCTTGAGCTGGGGATACCCGAGCTCCGCGAGAGGATCAAAAACGTTGCCGAGCGGAATTACGAAAAGATTCGCGCCATCGGCGGTCAGGAGATCGTGGGGGAGCTGATTGAACTGGAGCTAGGAAAAAGCGGCATTTCGATATTAACCCCGACTGAGGATATGGTCTTTCAAAAGACCAAGATAGTGCGAGGACACTACATCTATGCTCAGGCCGAGTCTTTGGCTATTGCGGTGATCGATGCCAAAGTGGCTTTGATAGGGGTGGCCAACATAAAATACAAGACTCCAGTTTATCTGGGCGACAAGCTGGTGGCCAAAGCGGAAGTGGTGAGGCGTAGAGGTAACAAGTATTTCGTGTGGGTAAAGACAAAGGTAAACCATCAAGAAGCCTTCAGAGGGAAATTTATACTGGTTTCAATGGAGGATGAGCAATAAGAGTAGGAGGGTTTGTTTATGAACATAATCGTGGATGCCATGGGGGGAGACAACGCTCCAGGGGAGATTGTACAGGGGTGTATCGATGCGGCGCGTGAATACGGTATTTCTCTCACCCTTGTGGGGAAAGAGGATGTCGTATGGGAGGAATTAAAAAAGCGGAATGCGCCGGAAGGCAAATTTACAGTGGTTCATGCCCCGGAAGTCGTCGAGGCCGATGATGCTCCGGTGGCCGCTATAAGGGCGAAGAAGGATTCGTCTATGGTAAAGGGCTTTGAGCTGCTCAAACAGGACCCCAAAGCCGTGTTCCTATCGGCCGGGAACACGGGGGCTTTGATGGCCGGTGGGCTCCTTAAAGTTGGCAGGATAAAAGGGATTGATCGGCCTGCCCTTGCGCCAATGATACCCAATTTGAAGAGAGGTACACTGCTCATAGATGCGGGGGCCAATGCCGAGTGCAAGCCTCAAAACCTCGTACAGTTTGCCGTAATGGGTTCCATATATATGGAAAAGGTGATGGGCTATAAAAATCCGACGGTAGGGCTGGTCAACATAGGGCAAGAGGAAACCAAAGGCAATGAGCTGACCAAAGAGGCTTATAGGCTGCTTAAGGCCGAGAAGTCAATCAATTTTGTTGGCAATGTCGAGCCTAGGGATATGCTGGAAGGCGTGGTGGATGTGCTGGTATGCGACGGATTTGTGGGCAACGTCATATTGAAGCTTACCGAAGGCGTGGCCCTGGGCCTGTTTCAAATGCTGAAGGAAGAGCTCACAAAAAACGCCGTGACAAAGATGGGGGCTCTGCTGCTCAAACCCGGGTTTAAGAGGATCAAAAAGAGGATGGATTATGCCGAGCATGGCGGTGCTCCTCTTCTGGGTGTAAGAGGCGGGATTATAAAGGCCCATGGCAGCTCGGATGCAAGGGCAATTAAGAATGCGGTGCGCCAGGCCATGCTGTTCATTCAAAACAACGTGCTGGAGACCATTACCGATTACGTGAGATCGTCTGAGGAGGTCTAGTATGGCAAAGTTATTTCATGGCGGCATAATCGCCACTGGAAGTTATGTGCCAGAAAAGGTCATAACTAATCATGACCTGGAAAAGATAGTTGACACCTCTGATGAATGGATTGTAACCAGGACCGGTATTCGGGAGAGGCGCATTGCCGATAAGGATACTGCTACATCTGACTTGGCTACCATAGCTGCACAGAGGGCGCTCGAGAGCGCACGCCTCACAGCGCAGGATATCGACATGATCATAGTTGCAACCGTCACCCCTGACATGCATTTCCCATCAACTGCCTGCCTGGTTCAAAAAAATATAGGCGCAGTGAATGCTTCGGCTTTTGACCTGGAAGCTGCATGTTCGGGCTTTTTATACGGAATAGTTGTGGCCAACCAGTTCATAGCCACCGGGCTTTACCGCAATGTGATGGTGATCGGTGCCGAGTGCTTGAGCAAGTTTATCAACTGGAAGGACCGCAACACCTGCGTCCTTTTCGGGGATGGCGCAGGGGCGGTTATAGTGAGCCGGGTGGAGGAGGGGTACGGCTTTCTCTCGCAGATTCTGGGAGCGGACGGCACGGGCGCTAGCCTACTTACCCTTGAGGCGGGAGGTTCAAGGCGGCCGGCTTCTTTTGAGACTGTCGAAAAGCAGCTGCATTACATCCACATGGAAGGGAGCGAGGTTTTCAAGTTTGCCGTGCGCATCATGGCCTCCATGGCTGAAGAGGCTGTAAAGAGAGCCGGCCTCACCAAAGAAGAAGTGGATTTCTTGATTCCCCACCAGGCCAATATAAGGATTATAGAGGCGGCGAGAAAGCGGCTCGAGCTTCCTGAGGATAAGGTATACGTCAACCTGGACCGTTACGGCAACATGTCGGCGGCTTCCATACCTGTGGCGCTGGATGAGGCGGTACGGTTGGGGCTTGTTAAAAAGGGTGACAACATAGTCATGGTAGGGTTTGGCGGTGGCCTTACCTGGGCTGCGTGTGCCATGAGATGGGCGGTCTAAAGCCCCGTGGAACTGTTCTGAATTGAGTTGGCCAAGTTGCCGTGTTGTTTTTTAACAGGCCTATAGTGGTGGAAGCTACAACGAATGATGCAAAGTAGTTGATAAAAATGGTTGAGGAAATCTGTAGTTGAGATTTTAATGGGCGTTAATACATAAATAGTTAACATGAAGATTGTGGCATATAAGAAAGAGGAGGTTTCATATGAAAAATAAAATTGCCTTTGTATTTCCCGGTCAGGGAGCCCAGTATGTGGGCATGGGCAGGGAGCTGTATGACAACTACCATGAGGTCAAGGAACTGTTTGAGAAGGCCGATGAGATACTGGGCAGGAATATTACCAGCATATGCTTCGAAGGCTCCGAAGACGAGCTCAAGAAAACAGAGAATACCCAGCCGGCAATACTCCTGGTGAGCGTGGCTGCCATGATGGTACTTGAAAAACACGGCATTTATCCTGATATGGTTGCCGGGCTGAGCCTGGGCGAATACGGAGCTTTGGTGGCGGCAAACTCCATCTCATTTGAAGACGCGCTCCCACTGGTAATGAAGAGAGGGCAGTTCATGCAACAAGCGGTTCCTTTGGGTGAAGGTATGATGGCTGCCGTGCTGGGCCTTGAGCGCGAAAAGGTGGAGGAGTGCTGCAGGCTCGCTTCGGATGCGGGTGTTGTGCAGCCTGCCAACTATAACTGCCCCGGCCAGATCGTGATATCAGGCCATGTAGCTGCTGTGGAGAAGGCCTGTACCATAGCCAAGGAGATGGGCGCAAAGCGAACGGTACCGTTAGCTGTCAGCGCGCCATTCCATTGCTCACTGCTCAAGCCGGCAGGGGAAGCCCTAGAAAAAGAGCTTGACAAGATACACATCAAAGACCCTGAGATTCCGGTGGTGTCCAATGTGGAGGCCCTCCCTGTGCGGGATGCGGCGCACATACGGAAGCTACTGGTGCAGCAGGTCAGCAGCCCTGTACGCTGGGAGGACAGCATCCGGTACATGATAAAGCAAGGGATTGAGGTGTTCGTTGAGGTAGGGCCAGGCAAAGTTCTCACCGGCTTTTTGAAGAAGATATCCAGCCAGGTAAAGGGATACAATGTGGAGGACTTAAAGTCGCTTGAGAGCACTTTAAAAGAACTGGGAGGGACGATGTGATGGAGCTGGAAGGCAGAACGGCCCTTGTAACCGGAGCTTCACGGGGTATAGGCAGGGCGATTGCCATATACCTGGCCGAGCTGGGCGCACAGGTGGCTGTTAACTATTCAAGCTCTGAGCAGCGCGCAATTGAAGTGGTTGAGGCCATAAGAGGCAAAGGTGGCAGGGCTATTGCGGTGAAGGCCGATGTGTCAAATCCACAGGAAGTAGAGGCTATGTTTGAGAAGGTGCTGAATGAGTTCGGGGATTTGCACATATTGGTCAACAATGCCGGGATCACCCGCGATGCGCTGCTCATCAGGATGAAACAGGAGGACTGGGATGCCGTGCTGGATACCAACCTGAAAGGGGTGTACAATTGCTCCAAAGCCGCGGCCAAGATTATGATAAAAAAGCGAAGGGGCAAGATAATAAACATATCCTCTGTGGTGGGCGTGGCGGGTAATGCAGGGCAGTCCAATTATGCTGCGGCCAAAGCAGGAGTTATAGGCTTTTCAAAGGCAATAGCGCGGGAGCTGGCGCCGCGCAACATACAGGTAAACGTCGTGGCACCAGGGTTTATAGAAACCGATATGACCGCCGCGCTGCCGGAGTCTATAAGGCAGGAGATGCTCAAGCAAATACCTTTGGGAAGATACGGCGATCCCATGGATGTGGCCTATGTGGTAGGGTTTTTAGCATCCGATAAAAGCCGGTATATTACGGGGCAGGTAATACATGTTGACGGTGGAATGATAATGTAATATGATTGGTATTAAAAGCAATCATAGCATGAATGGTTCGAGTGATGTCATTGCCTGCAGTAAACTGTTGGTAAAAGCACAGATTGAACTGCCAGTAGTTATAGCTGTGGATGCTGGAAGGATGGCAAAAAGTTCAAGCATTGAAGGGAGGTGAAAAGGATGATTTTTGAAAAAGTAAGGGACATAATTGTAGAGCAGCTGGGAGTTGATGCTGAGGAGGTCACTTTGGACTCCAAGTTTATCGATGACCTCGGGGCCGATTCTCTGGACATCGTAGAGCTCATCATGGCTCTGGAAGAAGAGTTTGATATGGAGATTCCTGACGAGGATGCCGAAAAGATCTCCACGGTGGGGGATGTGGTGGAGTACATCAAGGCTCATTCAAAAGAGTAACAATTAAGCGGGTTCCCCTCTTTGTGGGGAACCCCAATTTAATATCTGAAGCCTCATCTGGACTCATTATTTTTATAATAAACCTCCTTGGAATTATGTGATGGATTATCGAAAGCATTCAAGTTTGGAGCCAACTTAATTTCTTGTAAAGGGATATGAGCCAAAGCTTTTAATTAATAGACCAATTTGACTTTTGCGAGATTTCAGGAGGTGTGTGTGTGAACAGGGTTGTAGTAACCGGTTTGGGAGTTATTTCCCCGGTTGGCAATACGGTTGAGGATTTCTGGACGGCTCTTTGCAATGGACAGAGCGGCGTTGACAGAATCACGGAATTTGATGTGAGCGAGTTTCCGACGCAGATAGCTGCCACTGTAAAGGGCTTTAAGCCGGAAGATTATATGGATAAAAAAGAAGCCAAGCGTATGGATAGATTTACCCAGTTTGCGGTGGCGGCCGCTTTTATGGCCATCCAGGATGCTCAGCTCAATTTAGATAAAATCGACAAGGAGCGGTTTGGGATTATACTGGGTACTGGCATTGGGGGCATTCAGACCCTGGAAGAACAGTTCGAGGTGATGATGCAAAAAGGACCGGGTAGAATAAGCCCGTTCCTGGTGCCTATGATGATAGCCAATATGGCGGCTGGCCAGCTGGCAATTATGGTAGGAGCCAAGGGCATTAACTGCACGGTGGTAACCGCGTGTGCTTCGGGGACCCACGCCATTGGCGAGGCCTTCAACGCCATACGCCATGGCCAGGCCGATGTTGTGATCACAGGAGGAAGCGAAGCTCCTATTACCAAAATTGCTTTGGCTGGTTTCTGTTCGATGAAGGCGCTGTCCACCAGAAACGACGATCCAAAGGCTGCCTGTCGTCCTTTTGACAGGGATAGAGACGGGTTTGTGATGGGCGAGGGTGCAGGTATACTGATTTTGGAGAGCCTGGAGCACGCATTGAAAAGGGGGGCCAAGGTTTTGGCTGAGGTGGTGGGATACGGTTCCACCGATGATGCATACCATATAACGGCACCGGCGCCGGAAGGCGAAGGGGCTGCCAGAGCTATGAAGCTGACGCTGGATAGCGCCGGGGTATCACCCGAAGAAGTGAGCTATATAAATGCCCATGGTACTTCAACGCCTTACAACGACAAGTTTGAGACCATGGCCATAAAGCGGGTGTTTGGCCAGCATGCTTATAAGCTGGCCGTAAGCTCCACCAAATCCATGACCGGCCATCTTCTGGGAGCAGCGGGCGGTGTGGAAGCCGTGGCGCTGGTAAAATCTATCGTAGAGCAGTTTGTTCCGCCAACCATCAACTATACCACTCCTGATCCCGATTGCGATTTGGACTATGTACCAAACCAGGGACGGCCCTGGGAGATCGAGTATGCCATGTCCAATTCATTTGGCTTTGGCGGGCACAACGCCTGCATCTTGATGAAGAGATATCGAGGATAGCTCAAGCTAAAATGGATTTCCATTCACCCATAGAATAGAGCCTTCTGGCTCTATTTTTTTGCTTGACAAACTCTGCACTGACAATATAATCTAGCATAGGAACCGGCTGGTTTTTATTTGACATTGAAAGGAGAAGGGTATGTTATCCGAGAACAGGGAACGCCAGTTGCGGGAGTTTGAAAGTGTCCTGGGATATAGATTTGAAAATATAGAGCTGCTCAATACTGCATTGACCCACAGCTCGTATGCCAATGAGCGAGGAGGGGGAATGCAGCACAACGAAAGGCTTGAGTTCCTTGGCGATTCGGTATTGAACTTGGTGATAAGCGAGTATTTGTACAGGAATTTTCCCGAGCTTCCGGAAGGCAGCCTGACGAAGATAAAGGCATTTGTGGTGTCGGAGGTGTGCCTGGCTGAAGCCGCCAGGCGCATTGATTTGGGGCAGCAACTGCTGCTTGGAAAGGGAGAAGAACATACGGGAGGACGAAACAGGGATTCCATACTGGCAGACGCCTTTGAATCTACGATAGCCGCGATTTTTTTGGATGGAGGATTGGATCGAGCTAGGGAATTTGTGTTGAAAAGCTTATCAGGGTTTGTTTCAGATGCCTTAAGCGGTAAGGGGCTCAGGGATTACAAGACCGACCTGCAGGAGATTCTGCAGAGTCAATCCGATGAAGCCATCGAGTACAGGATTGTGGGAGATTTAGGTCCTGACCACCAGAAGATATTCATTGCGAGGGTGTATCACGGCGATAAACTGCTGGGAGAAGGTATAGGCAGGAGCAAGAAGGAAGCCGAGCAGCACGCTGCCCAAAAAGCCTTGGAAGACATGGGAAAGTAAAGAGGTGTGAGGTTTTGTACCTGAAACGTTTAGAGATATATGGATTTAAATCTTTTGCCGACAGGGTGTGCATAGAATTTGACAAGGGCATAACCGCCATCGTGGGTCCAAATGGCAGCGGTAAGAGCAACATAGCCGATGCCATACGCTGGGTTCTGGGTGAGCAAAGCGCAAAATCCTTGCGCGGCGGCAGGATGGAGGACGTCATATTTTCGGGGTCCCACACCAGGAAGCCCCTGGGTTTTGCAGAGGTGACCCTTGTGCTGGACAATTCGGATGGCGCGTTGCCCACCGAGTATTCGGAGGTGTCGATAACCCGCCGGGTTTTTCGTTCGGGCGAGAGCGAGTATTATATAAATCGTACGCCATGCCGTTTAAAGGACATAGTTGAACTGTTTGTGGATACCGGCATAGGCAAAGAGGGGTATTCCATAATAGGCCAGGGCAGGGTTGAGGAGATCCTTAGCATGCAGGCCGAAAACCGGCGCGGCATCTTCGAGGAAGCTGCCGGCATAATGAAGTACAAGCTGCGCAAGGAAGAGGCACAAAGGAAGCTTGAGAAGACAGAGGAAAACATAGTTCGCATAGAAGACATACTTGCCGAGCTGCGCCAGCAGCTGGAGCCTCTGGAGGTCCAGAGCCGAGTTGCGCAGCAGTATTTGAAGCTGCGAGAACGGCTCAAGTTTCTAGAGATCAACAGGTTCATTCACCAGTATGACAGGTATATGGCCAGGATAAACGAACTTGATACCCAGATTCAGCTGCTGGATAACGACATAGTTTCTCACAGGCAGCGGCTGGAGCAGGCGGAGAAGGAAAGGCTGATGCTGCAGCAAGAGATGGAAAGAGCGCAAAAGGAGATAGAGCAGCTGGTGGACCAGCGGTATGCCCTTATTCAGGAGGTTGAAAAGGTCAAAAGCCATATTCGGTTGCTGGAGGAGAGGATAGGCCAGTATGAGAAGGACAACGAGAGGCTTCAGGCCGAGGTAGAGGAACAGGGCCTCTATATAACCCGCAGCGCTTGCGAAAAGGATGCCTGCATTAAGCAGCTTGTAGATTTGGAAAGGACCATTGAGGAGAAAAAGTGTTATCTTGAGACATTGACTTCAGAGCTGACGCATCTTCAGGAAGAGCTGCTTTCGAAACAGCAGCAGCTGGATGCTCGACGCAGTGACGTTGCGCAAGTGCTGGACAGGCTAGCGGAGTGCAAAAACAGCGTCACCAGGTACCGCACCCAGAAGGAAAATCTGGAGGAGAGGTATAACAGCACGGAGCAGCTGATACGTTCCAAACTGCAGCAGAAAGACGCGCTGATGGAAAACCAACGGCGGATTAGGGAAAGGCTTGATTCCGTCGTATCAGAGAGCCATGATGTGCTTAAGCGCAGGGAAAAAGTAAAAGGGCTCATAAATAAGCTGAAGGCTGATATTGTTGAGCACCGCAACCTTCTTCAGACGCAAAAGCAAAATCTGGAAGGCATGAAATCCAGATTTCACTTGCTAAAGGACATGGATCAGGCCTATGAAGGATTCAGCAGGAGTATACGAAAGATTTTTGAGGCCTGCAGGCAGGATAAGGCCCTGGCTGAACGGCTGTGCGGGGTAGTGGCCGACCTTATAGAAGTGCCCCAGGAGTATGAGCTGGCCATTGAAACGGCACTGGGAAGCAGCCTTCAGCACATAGTGACCGAGACCGAAGAGGATGCCCAGTACATAATAGAGTTTTTGCGGAGAAACGGGTATGGTCGCGCCACATTCCTGCCCCTGACTTCTATTCAGCCAAGAAGTTTGAACGAGCATGAAAGGGGTGTCCTTGAGCTTGATGGATGCATAGGCATAGCCTCGCAGCTGGTGAAGTTTGACCCCAAATACTCGAGGGTGGTTGAGAATCTCCTGGGCAGGGTGGTGGTCACCGAAACGCTGACTCAGGCCATCTCCATGGCCAGAAAGTATTCCTATTCCTTCAGGATAGTGACGCTCGAGGGGGATATAATACACCCGGGTGGCTCCATAACAGGGGGAAGCAGTGGCACCAGGAGCGCCGGCATATTGAGCCGAAAAAGGGAGATAGCCGAGCTCAAGGAAGCCATTGAGCGGGAAGAAGCCAGCATAGTTGATGGGCAAAACAGGCTGGGTATGCTCGAGCAGCAGTATGCTGAGCTAGAGAAGCAGCTAGGCCAGTTGGATAAAGAGGCTCATCGACTAGAGCTGGCAAAAACCGCAGAAGAAGAGAGGCTACAGCATACAACCGCCGAGGCCTTAAAGCTGGAGCGAGAGGTGGCGCGGCTGGAAGAAGAGCACAAGGGGCTGGAGGACGAGTTAAAGCGCATTCAGGCATTCATTGAGGACAGGCTGAATGAGATTGAGCAGCTGGAAAATCAGAGCGCTGACGTTCGCACTGCCATCCAAGCTATGGAATCCAGCTTCAAGGGGCTTATGAAGGACAAAGAAGACCTTGAAAAGCGCATTGCGGATACGCGGCTTGATTTAACTGCGCTTGAGCTTAATGCGGAAAACTTAAGGCAGCGTATAGGCCAAATTGAAGCCGATGTGGCTCACAGGCAAGAGAACATTGCAAAAAAGCGGGAGTTGATGGAGAACAACCGGCAGCAGATGGCGCGATGCCAGGAAGAAGTGCAGGGACATTCGGCAGCGCTTGTGCGCCTCAAAGAGGACATAGAACGGTTAAGCGATGTGTTGAAGCAGAGGGAAAGCGAAAAGGAAGAGCGTTCCAAGCGAATGGAAGGCCTGCAGAACGATATAAAACAGCTTTCTGGCGTTGTTGAGGAGATAGTGGACAAAAAGCATCGGTTTGAGGTGCAGAGGTCTAGGCTGGAGGCAGAGCTGGAAAACCTTCAAAACAACATATGGGATGAATACGGCATCACTTATAGCGGTGCCCTTGCCTATCTGGACAAGGACCTTAAACTGAATAATATAAACCAGGAGATTCAAAATATTAAGGAAAATATACAGGTCCTTGGCCAGGTAAATGTAAGCGCTATCGATGAATACAAGCGCATAAAAGAGCGGTACGAGTTTCTGGAATCGCAGAGGTGCGATTTGGTCGAGGCAAAGCGCAACCTGAACAATATCATACAGGACGTAACCAGGGTGATGGAACAGAAATTCCGTGAAGAGTTTGAGCTGATAAATGAGCAATTCCAGCAGGTGTTTTCCCAGCTGTTTGGAGGAGGGGTGGCCGAGCTGGTGCTGGAAGACCAGGCGGATGTCCTCGGGTGTGGCATAGACATCATAGCCCAGCCTCCCGGCAAAAAGCTGCAGAGCCTGTCGTTGCTTTCGGGTGGAGAAAAGGCATTGACGGCCATTGCCATACTTTTTGCCATACTGAAGAGAAAGCCCACTCCATTCTGTGTGCTGGATGAGATTGAGACCGCTTTGGATGAAGCTAATCTGGTCAACCTGGGGCGGTTTATAAAGGAGTTTTCCCGCGATACCCAGTTCATCATAATCACTCACAGGAGGCCTACCATGGAAGTAGCCGATGCCCTGTATGGCATAGCCATGGAGGAAAAAGGGGTGTCCAAGCTGGTTTCTGTGCGGCTTGATAAAGCCAGCTGATGCTTTACTGCACAAGATATCAAAAGGGGAGTTGGCGTTATGGAGAGAAAAGGTTTTTTCGGCAGGTTAAAAGAGGGTCTGAGCAAGACGCGAAAGAACATAACCGAGAAGATGGACCAGCTGTTTAAATACCACAATGAGGTGGACGATGAGCTGCTTGATGAGCTGGAAGAGCTGCTCATACTCGCAGACGTGGGCGTGAGCACCACCACAAAGCTGATGGAGAAGATTCGGGAGCGCGTCAAAGCCGAAAGGATAAGGGAGGCCCAGAGAGTACGGGATGTCTTAAAAGAAGAGGTTATAGCAATACTGGGCGAGCAGGAGGAGTTCAATCCGCGTTATCCTGCGGTTTTCCTGGTAGTGGGCGTCAATGGAGTGGGGAAAACCACTACCATCGGCAAGCTTGCTCATATGTATCAAAAACAGGGCAAGAGGGTGCTCATGGCAGCGGGAGATACCTTCCGTGCTGCTGCCATCGAGCAGCTTGAAATCTGGGCAAACCGCGTGGGCTGCCAGATCGTGCGCCATACCGAAGGTTCCGATGCTGCTGCTGTGGTGTTTGACGCCGTACAGGCTGCAAAATCCAGGGGTATTGACGTGCTGATATGCGATACTGCAGGAAGGCTGCACACCAAGAAGAATCTCATGAACGAGCTTGAGAAGATAAACAGGATCATTGACCGGGAGTACCCCGAGGCCCACAAGGAGGTATTTCTGGTGTTGGATGCCACCACCGGCCAAAACGCCGTCTCCCAGGCCAAAATGTTTAAAGAGAAGGTGGACGTGACGGGGATTATACTCACCAAGCTGGATGGGACGGCAAAGGGTGGTATCATAATAGCCATCAAGTCTGAACTGGGTATCCCCATAAGGTTCATAGGCGTGGGTGAAGGGCTGGACGACCTGCAGCGCTTCGATGCGCAAGTCTTTGTGGATGCTTTGTTTGAGGAGGTTTAAAGTTTACTGCTAAATCTCTGCTCGTGAATTTAGTATATAAATCTCATGTTTGTGAATCTGATTGGCCATTTTTCTGGAAGTTTGAAACTTTTAACTAAAAAGTACTTGTTTTATGTAGTGAATTGGGGTATAATATTTCGCTGTAAAGCAAAAATACTTTACAGCGGGTGGATATATGGAAAAATTAGCCGAGGTAGCCCTGCTGCTGGACATTTATGGAGGGCTGTTGACCCCTAGGCAAAGAGATGTGCTTGACCTCTATTACAATTATGACCTCTCTTTGGCCGAGATTGCCGAAATGCATAACATAAGCAGGCAGGGCGTCTATGACCTGATTAAAAGAGGAGAGCAGGCGCTATACGCGCTCGATAAAAAATTAAACTATTACAGGCGATGGACGGCGTTTGAAGACGGAATAAATGACGTTATACAGGAGCTGGAGCGCATATGCAAGCTGCCGGATGAGAGCTTTGCAGAGTCGCCTGGCGAGATAAAGCAAAGACTGATGAACATCAGGCAAAGGCTGATGGATCTGGGTGATACATGGATTGGGAGGTTAGAACATGGCGTTTGAGGGGCTGACGGGAAAGCTGCAGGCGGCGCTAAAGAAGCTGACAGGCAAAGGAAAGCTGAGCGAAAAAGACGTTAAGGAGACCATGCGCGAGGTAAGGTTGGCGCTTCTCGAGGCCGATGTAAACTTTGTTGTGGTAAAGGACCTTGTGAAGAAGATTACCGAAAGGGCTGTTGGCCAGGAGATAATGCAGAGCTTAACTCCGGGACAGCAGGTCATAAAGATAGTGAACGAAGAGCTGACAGCATTGATGGGGGGCACTCAAAGCAAGGTCAATATGGCTCCCAACCCTCCCACCGTGATAATGATGGTGGGACTGCAGGGGTCCGGTAAGACCACAACCGCTGGCAAGCTGGCGGGTTATTTCAAAAAACAGGGGAAAAATCCCATGCTGGTGGCTTGCGATATATATCGGCCTGCGGCCATCAAGCAGCTGCAGGTAGTGGGCCAAAAGGTTGGAGTGCCGGTATTTGAACGTGGCCAGAAGGACCCGGTACAGATTGCCAGCGAGGCACTGGAGTTTGCTAGAAAGGAACAGAGGGACATCGTAATAATAGATACTGCAGGAAGACTTCACATAAATGAAGAGCTCATGGAGGAGCTCTCAAAGCTCAAGTCTCAGGTTAAGCCCCATGAAATACTTCTTGTGGTCGATGCCATGACGGGACAGGACGCTGTAAACGTGGCCAAAAGCTTCGATGAGAGGCTGGGCCTGGACGGGGTCATACTGACCAAGCTGGATGGAGACACCCGTGGCGGTGCCGCTCTGTCCATAAAGGCCGTTACAGGCAAGCCCATCAAATTCATCGGAACCGGTGAAAAGCTGGAGGACCTGGAGCCTTTCCATCCTGATCGTATGGCGTCGCGCATTCTCGGAATGGGGGATATACTCACCCTGATAGAGAAGGCCCAGGCATCCATCGATGAGAAAAAGGCTCAGGAGCTTGAGAGAAAGCTCAGAGAGCAGCAGTTCACCTTGGAAGACTTTCTGGACCAGCTTCAACAGCTTAAAAATATGGGTTCTCTGACTGATATCATAGGGATGCTGCCCGGGGTTGACGTGCAAAAGCTGTCGGCTGCCGGTGCGCTGAACGAAAAGGAGCTGGTCAAGGCCGAAGCCATAATCCAGTCCATGACTCCTGAAGAGAGGCGTAATCCGTCTATCATCAACGCCAGCCGCAAGAAGCGTATTGCCGCGGGCAGTGGTACCACCATACAGGATGTGAACAGGTTGCTCAAATCCTTCGAGCAGTTCAGGAAGATGATGAAGCAGGTGTCCAGCATAGAGAAGGCCATGAAGCGAGGAAGGTTCAGGTTCCCGTTTCTATGATATAGTAAGCTATCTGTGAGCTTTTACGTGTGAACTGTTATAAGGAAATCTTAATCATGAAATGGAGTTTCCCATTATACATTATAATCGAAAGCGTCCAGCTGCTTGCAAGAGATGCAGGTGGCTGGTGGCAATATATAACCTTTAAGCTGCAGGAAACGGAGGTGAGATTGTGGCAGTAAAGATAAGGCTCAAGAGAATGGGTGCCAAGAAAACGCCCCACTATCGCGTGGTTGTAGCCGATTCCAGATCACCGCGGGATGGCAAGGTCATAGAAGAGATTGGATATTACAACCCGCTTTCTGACCCGGAAGAGGTCAAGATCGATGTGGAAAAAGCGCAGGCCTGGTTGAGGAAAGGCGCCCAGCCCACTGACACGGTGAGAGCACTTCTGAAAAAATCTGGAGTACTATAAGATACTGCATGAGCTAGACTACCAATCTGTTGGACATAACAATATATGAAAATATCATGGAGGTGCTTGCAAGATGGGAGAACTGGTAAAGTTCATTGCCCAATCTCTGGTAGATAATCCTGATCAGGTGAGCGTAAACGAGGTGCGCGGTGAGCAATCGATAATCATCGAGCTGAAGGTTGCTCCTGAGGATATGGGCAAGGTGATTGGCAAACAGGGGCGTATTGCCAAAGCCATTCGCACCATTGTGAAGGCCGCTGCTGTGAAAGAGGGAAAGAAAGTCATAGTTGAGATCATATAATTGCCCGGTTTGGGGCAGGAGGTTTTTTTAAATAATGTCTTTGCGCAAGTACCTTTCCGTCGGGTATGTGTCAAAGCCCCAGGGTATCAAAGGCGAGGTAAAGGTGGAGCCGCTCACCGATGACATGTATAGGTTCGATGACCTGGACAAGGTGTTTTTGAAGAGAGGAGACAGGTATATACCTGTCAAAGTCCTGGGCAGGAAATATATAAAAAACTTTGTGATACTGAAGCTTGAAGGGTTTGAGGACAGGAACCAGGCTGAAACCCTTCGTGGTGAGTATCTGTGGGTCTCCAGGGAGCAGGCACGGCCTCTGCCAGAGGATACTTACTACATTGCCGACATCGTTGGTTGCTGCGTTGAGACCAGTGACGGACGCTTTCTGGGGCACATCACCGGCGTTTTGCATACTGGCAGCAACGATGTTTATGTGGTAAGGGACAAGGAAGAGGTGTTAATTCCCGCTCTAAAGAAAGTCGTGATACATGTGGATATTGAAAAGAGGAAGATAGTGGTCAATGCCGACGAGCTAGAGGGGCTGTTGCCCAATGAAGATTGATGTCCTCACACTTTTCCCTGACATGTTTATCCCCATGCTATCCAGCAGCATTATAGGAAGGGCCGTTGAAAAAGGCCTGCTTAAGGTAAATCTGTACAACATAAGGGATTTTGCCAAAAATAAGCACAAGCAAGTGGATGACTATCCATATGGCGGAGGACACGGGATGATACTTGCGCCCCAGCCTTTATTTGATGCCCTGTATCACGTTTTGGGAAGCTGTCGGGATAGCAAGCCAAAGGTAATACTGATGTCACCGCAGGGAAAGGTACTCAATCAAGAGCTGGCTAAACAGTTGGCACAGGAGCAGCATATGGTGATCATATGCGGCCATTATGAAGGGGTGGACCAAAGGGTCATCGACAAGTTTGTCGACCTGGAGGTCTCGATAGGGGATTATGTCCTTACAGGTGGAGAGCTTCCTGCCATGGTGCTTATCGATTGCGTGGCACGGCTGATACCCGGCGTGGTTGGCAACCCGGAATCTACCCAAGATGAGTCCTTTGCCCGGGGACTGCTGGAATACCCCCAGTATACAAGGCCTTACAACTACGAGGGCTATACCGTGCCGGATGTCCTGCTGTCGGGCAACCACCAGGAGATAAGCCGTTGGAGACTGAAGGAGAGCCTGAGGAACACCCTGAAAAAGCGGCCTGATCTGCTTGAAAAGGCTGAGTTATCGCCGTACGAGATTGAGCTGCTTAAAGAGGTAAAGCAGGAGATGGAAGGCTCCTGAAGATATGAAAAGTAGGTATTGCCAAGTAAAGCCTGTGTGCTATATAATGATTTTCATGGGTTTGGGAGGTCAGTGTATTAGCTGTGCACATAAAGTTATGCCTAGCGGAAAGGAGGTAGGAAAAGGCCATGGATATCATAAAGGCTATAGAGAGCGAACAGATGAGAAAGGATATTCCCGAGTTCAATGTAGGGGATACCGTTAGGGTGTACGTAAAGGTAGTTGAGGGGAATCGCCAGAGGCTTCAAGCTTTTGAAGGGGTTGTTATACAGAAGAAGAATGGCGGAATTCGGGAGACCTTCACCGTGCGAAGGGTTTCGTATGGTGTAGGCGTTGAGCGAACATTCCCGCTGCACTCTCCCATGATCGACCACATCGAGGTCATCAGAAAAGGTAAGGTGCGCAGGGCCAAGCTGTTCTATTTGAGGAACAGGGTGGGCAAAGCTGCCAAAATCAGAGAAAAAGGCTTCTGATTCAACGACAATATGGGACTGCCAGCAGTCCCATATTGCTTTGTATGGGCTTTAGAAAGCTTGAGGGTTTTAAAAACCGGGGTACAGCGATAAACCTTCGTTTATTTTTACAAAGATATTTTCAACGATGTTTTCGACGATATTGGGCAATGGCTTCACGGAAGGAATTTGATATCTGCGATGGATTACGAAGATATACCCTGGTAAAGCCACTTTGTTTTAAGAGGTTGATGAGAGGTGCTTCAAGAGCTTGGCCTGAACCATGATCAGGCCAGGCCTGACCGGTCTGAAGTGAAGCCTCTCTGAAGATGGAGACCGGTGATCGGGTAGTAGGGAGTAATCCCTGTATCCGTGTAAATTTCTCTCGATAAAAGGGGAAGCCCACTTTTGTTAGAAGTGGGAAAAGGCCACACTGAATAGTGTGAAGATTAAAATTAGATAAATGTAAAAAATTAGTAATTAGAAAAGACAGGTGAACCAAATGGAGGAAGCTAAAAAAAGCGAATGGGTGGAGTGGCTGGAGTCCATCGTTACAGCCCTGCTTCTTGCATTTCTCTTGCGCATGTTTGTGTTTGACGTGGTGCTGGTGGAAGGGTCGTCGATGCACCCCACGCTGGAATCAGGCGATCGCCTTATTGTAACCAAGCTGAGCTATAAATTCAAACAGCCTCAGCGGGGAGATATTGTGGTGTTTAAAAATCCTGACAACCCTCGGGTAAACTATATAAAGAGGGTAATAGGAGTGGAAGGGGATACTGTAGAGATAAGGGATGGCAAGGTGTACGTAAACGGTGAGGCGCTGGTAGAGCCATATATTGCGGAACCGACTATGGGCGAGTATCCCAGGACCGTTGTGCCGGAGGGCACAATCTTCGTAATGGGGGACAACCGGAACTTCAGCCGCGACAGCAGGAATTCCCATGTAGGTTTTATCCCTATGCAAAACATTATTGGCAAGGCAAAGATAAGGATATGGCCTGTGTGGGCCGTTACAATATTTAAATAAAGGAGAGACAAAATGAGTCCGCACATTCACTGGTATCCCGGCCATATGAGCAAGGCCAAGCGGGTCATCCAGGAGAGCATAAAGCTGATAGATTTGGTTATTGAGGTGCGCGATGCTCGCATTCCAAGAAGCAGCACCAACCCCGAGTTTGTGGCGCTTTGTAAGAATAAGCAGCGCCTGATACTGCTCAACAAGAAGGATTTGGCCGACCCTTTGATGACCCGGCGCTGGGTCGATTTTTTTAAGAGCCAGGGCATGTGGGTAGAGGCTGTCAACTGCCTCGATATGAGCGACATAAACCGGCTCAGGAAAAGCATCATACAGTTTGCTGGGGAAAGGCGAAGGATTGTGTATCAGCAGAAGGGAATCTACAAGCCCACCAGGGCGATGGTGGTGGGGATACCCAACGTAGGCAAATCCACCGTTATCAACGGCCTGGCCAAAAGCGCCAAGGCCAGGGTGGGCGACAAGCCCGGCGTGACTCGAGGGAAACAGTGGATAAGGGTCCATCCTTACGTAGAGTTTCTGGATACGCCCGGACTTTTGTGGCCCAGAGCGGAGGACCAGACCGCTATGTTGCACCTGGCATACATAGGTTCCATCAGCGACGACGTCATCGATATGGTAGAGGTGGCTGTGAGCTTTATTGATACGCTCAGAGGCCTGTATCCTCAAGCGATCCAGAAGAGGTACGGCATTAATGATATAGAAAGCATGGACGGTTATAGTGTGCTGGAAGCCATATGTCTGAACCAGAAGTGGATTCGTGCCGGGGGCAACCCCGATGTGGATAGGGGGGCCAGGCAGTTGCTTCAGGATTATCGTTCTGGCAGGCTGGGAGCGCTTACGCTTGAAACCCCGTAATTTCTACAGCCACATTCGGCGATCAAGCTTTCTGTACTGTATGGCCTCTGCCAGGTGGTGATCCTCTATATGCTTGCATCCTTCCAGGTCAGCTATGGTTCGGGCCACCTTTAGTATTCTGTCATATGCCCGTGCGCTTAAGTTAAGCGAGGTAAAAGCTTGGTGCAGCATCTTTTTTTGGCTGCTGCTCAAGACGCAGTATTTCTCCACCAACCTCGAATTCAGCTGGGCATTGTAAAATATTCCTTCGCTTCTATAGCGCTCAAGTTGGATTTGCCGCGCCCTGTTTACCCTGTCTCTTATCGACTTAGAGGTTTCAGGTGGGCGATGGCTGGTGAGCTCATCAAATGAAATGGGTGGGACCTCTATTTGAATGTCAAAGCGATCCATCAATGGTCCCGATATCCTGCTTAAGTATCGACTTATTTGCATGGGGGTGCACGTGCATTCCTTTGAGCTGTCGCCCAAAAATCCACAGGGGCAGGGGTTGGCCGCACCGATGAGGGTGAATGATGCCGGAAACACTGCGGTGCCGTTGGATCGGGATATGGTCACCTTGCCGTCTTCCAGCGGCTGTCGCAGGGCCTCCAGTACATCCCTTTTAAATTCCGGCAGCTCGTCCAAAAACAATATGCCATGGTGGGCTAAACTGATTTCGCCCGGCTTAGGAATTTTGCCGCCGCCTATCAGTGCAGCGGCCGAGATGGTATGGTGCGGTGCACGGAAAGGCCGCACCCTTATGAGCCCGTCGGAGGCCTCAAGCATGCCCGCAGCGCTGTATATCTTTGTGATTTCCAAGGACTCTTCGTAGGTGAGTTCGGGCAGTATCGATGGCATCCTTCGAGCCAGCATGGTTTTACCCGAGCCAGGCGGGCCTATCATAATCACGTTGTGCCCACCGGCCGCTGCTATTTCAAGAGCGCGCTTGGCGCCCTCTTGTCCCTTTACATCGGCAAAGTCCTCCATTGGCTGTTGCTTAAGGTCTGTGTCAAAGCTGAAAGGGCCTTTGTAGGGAATGGCGCTCTTTTCTTCTCTGAATATGGAAACCAGCTCGGCAAGCGAGCTTATGGCATATACCTCTATATCCTTTACATGGCTGGCCTCGGGCGCGTTTTGCGGCGACAGAATGACGCTGTGGATGTGATTTTTTATCGATAGAAGAGCGGGCAGCACGCCGTGTATAGGCCTGATGCTTCCGTCCAGCGAAAGCTCGCCCAAAAAAACGCTGTCGGCAAGGCGGTGATAGGGGATTTGGCCGGTGGCCAGAAGTATCGATACTGCGATGGCCAGGTCGTGAGCCGGTCCTTCCTTTTTGGTGTCGGCTGGGGCTAAGTTTACGGTGATGCGCTTCATGGGAAATTCGAGGCCGCTGTTCTTTATTGCCGCTCTTACGCGCTCCTTGGACTCCTTCACTGCAGTGTCGGGCAGGCCCACTATGTCGAATGCCGGCAGACCGTTGGATATATCCACCTCGACTTCTATGATATACCCGTCTATCCCAAACAGGCCAGCGCTCTTTACCTTTGCCAGCAAGATAGGTCCTCCTTTGCTCAAAAGGCATTGATGATGTGGTTGAACTGACATGAACCATCTGGGGTTACCATCACTTCTACCACGTCGAAGCGACAATTGACTTGTGCAATCCCCTTTTCTTTCATATAGTACTGGGCTATTTTGAGGTATTTTCTTTGCTTTTTGAAGGTCACCGATTCGGCTGGCAGCCCAAAGCTCAAGCTGCGACGGGTTTTTATTTCAACAAATACTAAGGTGTTACCATGATATGCTATGAGGTCCATCTCGCCTATAGGGCAGCGGTAGTTGTGCCCAACGATGTTCAGCCCTTTCTTATGTAGGTACTCCGCTGCCTTTTCTTCGCCCCACCTGCCAAGCTGTTTGCTATTCATCCGTGGGTCCTCCCTCTTAACAGAGAAAGTGGCTTTTATAGACTTTTGTGAACTACCAACCACCTATAGAGATGGTGGCTCCAAGAGAAGTTTGGTAGTCCTTATTCTCACAGGGTGGTTCACACACCCACTACTGACTATTCGCTTTACAGCAGACTCGCCAGCTACTTTCCTTAAAATTTTTCTGGGTTTTGTAAATTAGCCATGACCCAGGGAATATTTTATCACATTTGGCAATTCATCTCCATCGTGCAAAAGATGGAGATGAATGCTTTTGATAATTTAATCGGCGGGTTTTGGAATGTATTTGGTCTGTTTAGCTTTGCAATTCTTCTAGCAGCAGACCAATTATTTGCCTATGAATTTTGCGCAGAAAGTCCTACGGTGTATGGGAGACAGCCCAAACTTCTCTATGCTCTCTATGTGCTGTTTTGTGCCATAGCCCTTGTGGCTTTCAAAACCATATTGAGGATAAACTTGAGCCCATCTTATCATCTCGCGGTCTCTGGTGACCTTGGCGATTATGGAGGCAGCGGCAATGGCCTGCGAACGCACGTCGCCCTTTATGAGGGGAAACTGTGGGATTGAACAGTTTTTGAGCTCAAGGGCATCTATCAGCAGACAATCAGGGTTGGGATGACAGCTGGCTATTGCCTGCTCCATGGCCTTACGCGCAGCGTTGAGTATGTTGATCCTGTCTATCTCTTCTGGCTCCACGCGGCCTATACCCACCGCAATGGCCTTTGACATTATTACGTCATATAGCTGTTCGCGTTTGGCGGGTGAAAGCCGCTTGGAATCCCTGATGGCGGGGGAAGAACCCACTATGCCTTCGATGAGCGTCCCTTTTGGTAGAATCACGCAGGCGGCCACTACAGGGCCGGCCAGCGGCCCCCGGCCCACCTCGTCAACGCCTCCTATCAAGTTGTACCCCATATCCCAGAATTTGATATCTTCAAACAATATGCCTGTTTTTGTGCTTATTTCTACTGCCATTTCCTTCTACTCCTCACCGAAAATTGTATCATAGTGTACCAGCGTTTGACAAGAAAATTCACCTAATCTAAGATGTTTTGGCAACTCTTGCTTGACGCAGTGGTATGTCGAATGTATCATAAGAGATGAAAAAGTCGGTTTGTATGGGGGAGAATTGCGGTGGGGGATATTGCTGATAAGGTATACTGGATATGGCTGTCCAGTATACCTGGTATAGGTGCCAAGCGGTTTTACTACCTTGTAAAGAGGTTTGGCAGCCCAAAAGCAGTGTGGGAGTGCACCTGTGATGACATCTTGGATGCATGCAGGTTGATTGGAGACAGGGGAGTACAAAACGTCATAATCCACAAAAGCATGGAGTACCTTGAGAAAGCTCAAAAAATTGCTGAAGACCCTGATATTGGGGTAATAACTTTGATAGATGATGAATATCCTAAACTTTTGAAGGCCATATATGATCCTCCACCGGTGCTTTATTGTAAGGGACAACCTCTGAAGGAAACGCCTTTCATGGTTTCAATCGTGGGCTCAAGGAGGACTTCGGAATACGGCAGGCAAATGGCTGAAAAGCTGGCCTATGAGCTGTCGTGTGCCGGAGTTACGATAGTAAGCGGCCTTGCCCGCGGAATAGATACCATGGCGCACAGAGGTGCTATACGGGCCGGTGGCTATACCATAGGAGTTCTGGGATGTGGAGTGGATGTTATATATCCCAGGGAAAATAAGAAATTGTTTATGCAGATGCAGCAGTATGGTACCTTGATAAGCGAATATCCCCCAGGTACGCAGCCAGCTGCCGGCAATTTCCCGGCAAGAAACAGGATCATAAGCGGTCTGTCCCAGGCTGTGCTGGTGGTGGAAGCTGGCAGTACCAGCGGGGCGCTTATCACCGTTGATTTTGCTTTAGAGCAGGGGAGGGAGGTGTATGCCCTGCCGGGCAATGTTACCAGCCCTTACAGCAGCGGTACCAACCAGCTGATAAAGGAGGGAGCCAGGCCAGTGACGTGTGCCGACGATATCTTGGAAGACCTGGGTATAACCGTCAATAAAAAGGCCAAACAGCCCTCCGGTATTTCTTATCAGCTGGATATTTTTGAGACAGAAGTGTATAATGCACTTGAGGATGGCGAAAAGCAGTTAGAAGAACTTGCTGCCATTACAGGTTTTGACGTAGGCAGGCTCAATGCGATTTTAACCCTTCTTGAGATGAAGGGCATAGTAAAGCAATTACCTGGCGGAAAATTTGCTAGACAGTGGATGATTTGAATGGAGGGATAAAGTGGCACAGGATTTGGTTATTGTAGAATCTCCTGCCAAAGCTCGAACCATAAAAAAATTTTTGGGCAGTAAATATAAAGTTGAAGCTTCCATGGGGCATGTGAGAGACCTGCCCAAAAGCCAGCTGGGAGTGGATATCGAAAACGATTTTGAACCCCGATACATAACCATAAGAGGCAAAGGTGAGATAATAAACAGGCTCAAGAAGGAAGCGCAGAATGCAGAAAAAATCTATCTGGCTACAGACCCTGATAGGGAAGGGGAAGCCATATCGTGGCATCTGGCTCACCTGCTGGATATAGACCCCAACAGTACATGCAGGATAGAATTCCATGAGATTACACAGCAGGCCATCAGAAACGCAATAAAACATCCCAGGGCCATCAACATGTGTCTGGTAGATGCTCAGCAGGCGCGCAGGGTTTTGGACAGGGTAGTTGGGTACATGATAAGCCCTCTGCTGTGGCGGAAGATCAAGGGGGGGTTGAGCGCCGGCAGGGTGCAGTCGGTGGCCACCAGAATGGTGTGCGAGAGGGAACGGGAGATTCAGGAGTTTGTCCCGGAGGAATACTGGACGATAACTGGAAAGTTTGTAAAACGGGACGGCAAAGCCTTTGAAGCCGGTTTTTACGGCACGGTGGATAACAAAATTACCCCTAAAAATGAAGAAGAAGTAAAGAGCCTCATTGAAAAGCTTCAGGTGGCGGAATATGTCGTTCGGGGAGTTAAAAAGGGCCTTAAAAAGCGCGGCGCTCCACCGCCGTTTACTACTAGCACTCTTCAGCAGGAGGCTTATCGGAAGCTGGGCTTTACCACACAAAAAACCATGATGGTTGCCCAGCAGCTTTATGAAGGCGTTGAGATTAAGGGCGAAGGTGCAGTCGGATTGGTGACATACATCCGTACCGACTCGACACGGATAGCTGAGCAGGCGCAGAAGGAAGCTCTGGAGTATATAAGAGAAAAATATGGGCAGCAGTATCTTCCCGAGAAGCCCAACCAGTATAAAAGCAAAAAAGGCGCCCAGGATGCCCACGAGGCCATACGGCCTACCTCCATATTGAGGGAACCGGAGTCCATAAAGGATTCTTTGACCAATGACCAGTACAGGCTCTACCGCTTGATATACGACCGATTTTTGGCCAGCCAGATGGCCCCGGCCCTGTATGAAACCATGACGGTAGAGATCTCCGGAGACAATGGATACATGTTCAGGGCAACCGGGTCGCGCAAGACCTTTGCCGGTTATACCGTTATCTATATGGAAGGTAGCGATAACGAACCAGCCGAAAAGGAAAAGGAGGATGTAGAGCTTCCAGAGGTGAGCGAAGGCGAGAAGCTTACGCTGGAGAAGCTCTTGCCCGAGCAGCACTTTACACAGCCGCCGCCGCGGTATACCGAGGCGTCGCTGGTCCGTGCCCTGGAAGAGATGGGCATCGGCAGGCCCAGCACCTATGCTCCCACCATTTCAACCATCATCGCAAGGGGCTATGTGGTGAGGGAGAAGAAAAGCCTGGTGCCCACCGAACTGGGCTTCATAGTAAACGACCTCATGATGACGTATTTCCCGGATATAGTGGATTATAGATTCACGGCCGAGATGGAAAAGCAGCTGGACGAGGTTGAAGAGGGCAAAAAGGACTGGCGGGAGATAGTGAGAGAATTTTACATTCCTTTCCAAGAACTGCTCAAAAAGGCGGATGAAGCCATATCCAAGATAGAAATTAAAGACGAGGTATCGGATGTCAAATGCGAGAAATGCGGGGCAAATATGGTCATCAAGACGGGACGGTATGGCAAATTTTTGGCCTGTCCAAACTTTCCAGAGTGCCGCAATACTAAACCTTATGTAGAGGAGATTTCGGCTCGGTGCCCTAAGTGCAACAGCGCTATCGTTGTAAAGTATACAAAAAAGGGCAAAAAATTTTATGGCTGTGAAAACTATCCCGAATGCGATTTTATATCATGGGACATGCCGGCTGATGAGAGGTGCCCGGAATGTGGGGCTTTAATGGTGGTCAGGCAGAGGAAAAACGGGGAAGAGTTTCTGATGTGCACAAACAAGGAGTGTAGATACCGTCAGGAAAGAAGTGAGACAAGCCATGGATAAGGTGGTTGTAATAGGTGGTGGGTTGGCCGGGTGTGAAGCGGCATGGCAGCTTGCACGGGCGGGTATCCACGTTGAGCTGTATGAGATGCGACCTCACAACATGACGCCGGCACATCATACCGAATATCTTGGAGAGCTGGTTTGCAGCAATTCGCTGGGCTCTTTCAGGCTGGAGAACGCCTCGGGCCTTTTGAAGGAGGAGATGCGGCTGCTTGGCTCTCTGATAATAGAAGCGGCCGATGCCACCAAGGTGCCGGCTGGTGGAGCGCTGGCGGTTGACAGGCAACTGTTTGCACAGTACATCACCGACAAGATCCAAAGCCATCCGTATATCTCATTGATTCGCGAAGAGGTAAAATCAATACCCCAGGGCTGTTATGTGGTTATAGCAACAGGGCCGCTGTCCTCGCCAGCTATTTCAGAAGCCATAAAACGGCTGGTCAACCAGGAGTATCTTTATTTTTTTGATGCCGCAGCTCCCATTGTGGTGAGAGATTCGCTGGATTTTAACAAGATATTTAAGGCATCAAGGTATGGGCGAGGGGAAGACTATCTCAACTGCCCCATGACGAAGGAGGAATACGAGAGGTTCTGGCATGAACTGGTAAACGCAAAGACGGTAGCCTTGAAGGAATTTGAGGATGAAAAGGTGTTTGAGGGGTGTATGCCCATTGAGGTGATGGCCAAAAGGGGTATAGATACCCTGCGATTTGGGCCCCTAAAACCTGTTGGGCTTCGCGATCCACGAACGGGGCAGGAGCCGTACGCCGTTGTACAGCTCAGGCAGGATAACCGCATGGCCACCCTGTACAACATGGTGGGGTTTCAGACCAACCTGCTGTTTGGCGAGCAAAAGCGGGTTTTTTCAATGATTCCAGGGATGGAGAATGCCGAGTTTGTCCGCTATGGGGTGATGCACCGCAACACTTACATCAATTCGCCCAAGCTGCTCAACTCGTATTATGGATTAAGGAGCAATCCGTATATATATTTTGCGGGGCAAATCACCGGCGTGGAGGGGTATGTGGAGTCGGCTTCCAGCGGTCTGGTGGTAGGGCTTAACCTGGCGTTGGTGCTTCATGGCAGACAGCCCATCGATTTTCCGGATACCACCGCCATCGGAGCGCTGGCCCATTATATATCCGACCCGCGTATAGAGGATTTTCAGCCCATGAACAGCAATTTTGGCATCATCGCGCCCCTCGACAAAAAAGTGCGTTCAAGGCGCGATAGAAATTTGATGATTTCTGAACGGGCGTTACAGACAATCAAGCAGATTATAGAAAGCAGTGGGTTGGATTCTGTCAGAATACATTGAAATTTTTGAAAAATTATGATAGTATTTGTATGTTTAGTAAAGAGGGAAGGGGAAGCTGTTGTTATGCTTAGAGGGACTACAATTATCGCAGTGCGAAGAGGCGACAAAGGCGCCATCGGCGGCGATGGCCAGGTAACGCTGGGACAGAGCACCATCATGAAGCAAGGTGCGCGCAAGATACGCAGATTGTACCACAACAGGGTAGTGGTGGGGTTTGCCGGCTCAGTGGCCGACGCGTTTACCTTGAGCGAGAAGTTCGAAACCAAGCTGGAGGAGTATTCTGGTAACTTGCAGAGAGCGGCCGTCGAGCTGGCCAAAGAGTGGCGTGCCGATAAAGTGCTAAGGAAGCTCGATGCAATGCTGATTGCTATAGATTCAAAGGATTTGCTCATAATTTCGGGTACCGGTGAGGTCATCGAGCCCGACGATCAAATTGCTGCCATAGGGTCGGGGGGCAATTATGCTTTAGCAGCTGCCAGGGCGCTTGTCAACAATACGCAACTTGAGCCGGTGGAGATAGTCAGGAAATCGCTGGAGATCGCTTCTTCGATTTGCGTTTACACCAACGACAATATCTATGTAGAAGAGGTATAGGAGGGGGAGACCGTTGGCTGAATATTACACTCCGAGAGAGATAGTCGAGCAGCTTGACAAGTACATAATCGGGCAGGACAAGGCCAAAAGGGCTGTTGCCATAGCTTTGAGGAACCGGTATCGCCGGAGCAAACTCGACCCAAAATTGAGGGACGAGATCACGCCGAAGAACATAATCCTGATGGGGCCTACCGGCGTGGGTAAGACGGAAATTGCGCGGCGTTTGGCCAGGCTTGTGAATGCGCCCTTCATAAAGGTGGAGGCTACTAAATACACCGAGGTAGGGTATGTGGGTCGAGATGTGGAATCGATGGTTAGAGACCTGGTTGAAGAGGCCATCCGCATGGTTAAAAACCAGAAAATGGAAATGGTTAAGGAAAGGGCGGCTCAGGCCGCCGAGAATCGCATACTGGACATACTCCTTCCTCCTAAAAGGAAGAGGGCCCAAAACCCACTGGGCATGCTGTTTCCAGTGGATCAGCCAACGGCTGAGGAGCATGAAGAGGCCGACGATTCCATGGCGCACACCAGAGAAAGGCTGAGGGAAAAGTTGCGCAGCGGCGCTCTGGAGGATAGCTCTATAGAGATCGAAGTGGAGGACTCCACATTTGCCAGTTTCGGATTCATTCCCGGTATGGGCAATGAAGAGGTGCTCATACAGATACAGGACGTATTTGGTAATCTATTTCCTAAGAGGCGGAAGAAGAAAAAGACCACTGTCCGGGAGGCACGGCGTATATTTGAACAGGAAGAGGCCCAAAAGCTCATTGACATGGATGAGGTGGTCGAGGAGGCCATTCAGGCGGTAGAACAGCACGGGATAATATTCATCGATGAGATCGACAAGATAGCCGGCCGTGAGACCGGGGCAGGGCCCGATGTCTCCCGTGAAGGGGTGCAGAGGGATATACTGCCGATTGTAGAGGGTACCACGGTGATGACCAAATATGGCCCGGTGAAGACTGACCACATACTGTTTATTGCGGCTGGAGCCTTCCATGTATCCAAGGTGTCCGACCTCATACCCGAGTTGCAGGGCCGCTTCCCTATAAGGGTGGAACTTGAGGCTTTGACAAAGGAGGATTTCAAGCGCATACTCACTCAGACCGAGAATGCCATCATCAAGCAGCAGATCGCGCTCCTCAAAGTAGAGGGCGTAGACCTTGAATTTACCGAGGATGCCATCGACGAGATAGCCGACATCGCTTATATAATGAATCAGACCAGCGAGAACATAGGCGCACGGCGTCTGTATACCGTGGTTGAAAAGTTGATGGAGGATATATCCTTTAACGCAGATAGCCTGGCGGGGCAAAAGGTTGTGATAGACAGGGAATACGTGAGAAACAGACTCCAGGATATAGTAAAGCAGAATGACCTGCACAAGTTCATACTGTAGATGCCTTATTGCTGTGTGGCAAGGCTTTGTAAGGGAAAAAGGATTTCCTGAGGCGGCATTTACTTATTCGGCAGAAAGTGGGGCTAGATATGTCAGATAGTTTGCTGGAGCGAATAAGAAGATTCAATCAGATATTTCAGAGCAGCGAGGCCTGTGGGATAGATTTGACGTATTTATGTGAGATGCTGAGCGAGCTGCTTGAAAGCAGCGTACTGCTGCTGGATGAGGGTGGCCGTGTTATAGGTTGTGCACCTGCGCGGTCAGGTGAGAACACTGCCCAGAAGATGCATGTTTCGGCTGATTACAATAACAGCTTGCTGTGGATTCGCAGCACCATGGCAAATGTTGTGGAGGATACTCAGGAAGGCAAACAAAAGCTCACCATTGTTCCGATATACTGCAGGGGCAAGAGGTTGGGAACTCTTATTTTCCGGCGTCCCGACCTCAAAGAATTTGTGGATGATGACCTGGTGCTGGCCGAGTACGGCGCTACCGTGGTCGGGTTGGAGATAATGCGCTTGAAGATGGAGCATATGGCGGAGGAGGTGCGAAAGAGGTCGATGGCCGAAATGGCCATAGGCACCCTTTCCTACTCCGAACGCGAAGCTGTGGAGCAGGTATTCAAGGAGCTGGATGGTACTGAGGGCTTGCTGGTGACCAGCAGGATAGCTGATCGGGCGGGGATTACGCGCTCTGTCATAGTAAACGCCTTGAGGAAACTTGAAAGTGCCGGAATAATCGAATCCCGGTCGTTGGGGATGAAGGGCACTTATATCAAGGTGCTCAACGACAAGTTCTTATCGCAGCTACATAAGGCATAAATAACTTTAAGAAAGAAGTGAATTTATGTCCAACGACGATATGAACAGGATCAAAGAAATTCTTAAGGAAAAAGGATATAAATTGACTCCGCAACGCAGGGCTACCCTTGAGGTGATCATGAATAACAAGGGCAAGCACATGAGCACAGAGGAGATCTACTTTAATGTGAAGAAGATATGCCCTGAAATCGGTTTGGCTACCGTATACCGTACCATGCTCTTGTTCGAGGAGCTGGGAATACTCTATAAGCACAACTTCGATGACGGCAAGAATCGCTATGAGCTGAGTACCATGAACGACGATCACCACCATCATCACCTTGTGTGTTTAAGCTGTGGTCAGGTGATAGAGGTAGAAGAAGACCTGCTGGATTCCCTGGAGGAGAAAATCGAGGAAAAGCATAGATTTAAGATTGTCAATCACAACGTGAAATTTTTTGGTTATTGTTCAAAATGCAGGCAGGATGATGATGATGGCTCCGTTTAAATGGAGCCTTTGCCATTTTTGGATTATAGCTGGAGCCCGGCCAGATGTTACAAAGGTGATTTTCCAGTTTAAGGGTTTGAATAAGCCGTTCGGCTAATACGCATACTAAAAATACGCTTCTACACAGCACTGTTTGACAATAGCTAGAAAGGATGATACGGTGAAAGGGATTATTATGGCTGGAGGCTCTGGCTCTCGCCTGCGACCTCTCACCTGTGATTTGCCCAAACCGATGGTGCCTGTGATGGCCAAGCCTGTTATGACATACAGCATAGAGCTGCTAAAAAAATATGGCATTAAAGATATAGGGATAACCCTTCAATATCTTCCGCAGGTAATAGAGGATTATTTTCAAGATGGTTCTACGTTTGGGGTCAAGCTCCATTATTTTGTGGAAGAAACTCCGCTTGGGACAGCAGGCAGCGTAAAAAATGCCGAAAAATTTTTGGATGAAACCTTTGTCGTTATCAGCGGAGATGCTTTGACAGATATTAACATAAGCAAGGCAATAAACTTCCATAGGGAGAAAAAGGCCATAGCCACCCTTGTCCTCAAGAAGGTGCAAGTGCCTTTGGAATACGGCGTGGTGATTACCGACGAGAGCGGGGCAGTCACTCGCTTTCTAGAGAAACCCAACTGGAGTGAAGTCTTCAGCGATACCGTAAATACCGGGATATACATTTTAGAGCCTGAGGTCCTTACCTATTTCAAGGCGGGGCAAAAGTTTGACTTCAGCCAGGACCTGTTTCCACTGCTTCTTGAAAAAGGCAAGCCTATGTATGGTTATATAACCGACGAGTACTGGTGCGATATAGGGAACCTCCAAACTTATCTTCAGGCCCATTACGATATGCTGTCTGGCAAGGTTAGATTCCCTATACCCGGCCAGAAGATAGGCGAGAATATATGGGTGGGAGAAAATGTTGATATAGCCCCTGAGGCCAGGCTGGAAGGCCCCTGCTATATCGGAGACTACACCCGTATTAGAGAAGGGGCTTACGTTGGGCCGTTTACTGTGATCGGACGCTATAACGACATCGGGCCCCATACCAGCATAAAGAGGAGCGTGCTGTGGGATTACAATACCTTGAGCAGGTGCGTTGAGATACGCGGTGCTGCCGTGTGCAACAAGGTGGACATAAGGGAAAGGGTATCGATATACGAAGGGGCAGTAGTTGGCAATGGTTGTACTTTAAAGCCCAGGGTTAGCGTCAAGCCTGACGTGAAGATATGGCCAGAGAAGGTAATCGAGCATGGAACCACGGTACAGTCCAATGTGATATGGGGTACGCGATTCAGCAAGACCTTGTTCGGGAAAAACGGCATAACGGGAAAGCTCAACGTAGATCTGGACCCGCGCTTTGCTGTGCGGTTGGGCGCGGCTCTGGGAGCTGAGCTTAAACCCAACAAGCGTGTGGCGGTAAGCTGCGATGATAATACCGGCAGTGCCATGTTAAAATACGGCATAATATCTGGCCTGTTGTCCTCAGGAGTAGAGGTGCTGGACCTGGGAATGCTCACAACCCCCATTTTGAGGTATATGGTACCATATTTCGGCTTGGACGGAGGGGTACACGTTTTTGAAGACAAGAAGGTGGATGGCAATGTGGGCATCCATTTTATCGACAGGGACGGGGGCAACTTTTCGCCAGCTTTTGAGCGCCAGATTGAGAACGCATTTGTGAGGGAGGATTTCCAAAGGGTTGCAGCAGATAAAATACCCAAAGTGCAAAACTTCTTCAACGTTCCACTGTTTTACGCTAAGGTCCTCGAAAAATCGGTGGATGCGGATGTCATAAGGAATTACGGCTTCAAGGTGCTATTTTCCACTCCTAGCAGACTGGTTGCCTCAATTGCCGAGACCATATTCAGCGATGTGGGTTGTGAGCTTCATATAGCCGAGGATGACATACCCCTTGAACTTGAAAAAGCGGAGCGGGGACAGTATAGCCTGGCATGCCATGTGGACAGCAACGGTGAAGAGCTGGAACTGTATGACGAGAAGGGCAAGCGGGTCTCACGAGAGATGTGCGGTGCTTTAAGGAGTTTTTTGTGTTTAAACGCAAACGATAAGAAAGAAGTGGTAGTGCCTTATACAGCTCCTACCGCCATTGAAACAATGGTACAGTCGCTTCAAGGAAAGGTCATACGCACCAAGACAAGCCGGTATGCCCTAATGAACGAGGTAATAAAGCGGGAAGGGAATGGCAGCGGGGTATTTTTGCTGTACTCCGATGCTATTGCCATGCTGCTCAAACTCCTGGAGGTTTTAGCTAAAGAGCACAAGACGCTGTCCGAGCTTACCAGTGCCATACCAAGATTTTATATGAAAGAAAAGGTCATAGAATGCCCATGGGAGGAGAAGGGAAAAGTGATGCGCTGGCTTATACAGGAAGAGACCAAAGGGAACAACGTGGTTGAGCTCTTTGAGGGGGTAAAGGTGCATCACAAGAACGGCTGGGCTCTGGTGCTGCCAGATTCTGAGGAAGCAGTGTGTAGGATTTACAGCGAAGGTGTGTCGGAGGAATACGCTGAAGAATTGACAAAGTTTTATGAGGACAAGATCAACTGGGCCAAAAAGCAATGATGGACAACATGAGCTCAATGAAGAGGAAGCTGACTCATCCCCAGAGTTGGCTTCCTCCTTTTTTGAGTTGCACAGCCAATGTAAATACTGTATAATTGAAATTATGATAGCAATGTTCGGTAAAAAATATAAAAATTGAAGGAGGATAAAGGGTATTTGTGGCGTCAAAGAATGTACTGAAGATTATACCACTGGGTGGGGTAAACGAGATCGGCAAAAACATGACTGTTTTTGAGTACGGCAATGATATCATAGTGGTGGACTGCGGGGTCAGCTTTCCTGAAGATGATATGCTGGGCGTCGACCTTGTCATACCCGATATATCCTATTTATTGAAAAATAAGGACAAAGTAAGAGGTTTTATTCTCACGCACGGGCATGAGGACCACATTGGTGCATTGCCCTATGTGCTCAGAGAGATGAACGTTCCGGTTTACGGTACCCGTTTAACCCTTGGGCTGGTTGATATTAAGCTAAAGGAACACGGCATCAATAAGGCGATTTTTCAGACGGTCAAGGCCAATGATACGTTAAAGCTGGGCGCTTTCACCGTGGAGTTTATCAAGACCAGCCACAGCATAGCTGATTCGGTAGCTCTGGCCATACACACCCCGGTGGGGGTGGTGGTACATACCGGCGACTTTAAGATAGACTATACCCCAATAGATGGCCAGGTCATAGATTTAGCCAAGTTTGCCTTATTGGGCAAAAAAGGTGTACTTGCCCTCCTGGCTGACAGCACAAATGTGGAAAGGCCAGGCTATACCATGTCCGAAAAGACGGTGGGGCAGACCTTTGAGTCCATCTTTGCCGACGCACCGGGCAGGATCATAGTGGCTACTTTTGCGTCCAACATACACAGGATTCAGCAGATCGTCAACGCGGCTATCAAGTACGGGCGAAAGGTGTGTATATCCGGCCGTAGCATGGCCAACGTGGTAGCAGTCGCTATGGAGCTGGGCTACCTCAATATACCTAAAAAGACGCTTATAGAAGTGGACAAGGTTGACAGCTATCCCAACGACAAAGTGGTTATAATTACCACCGGTACCCAGGGTGAGCCCATGTCTGCATTGACGCGTATGGCTGCTGCCGAGCATAAAAAGCTGGAAATCATACCTGGGGACCTGGTCATAATATCGGCAACGCCCATACCCGGCAATGAAAAGCTGGTGTACAAAGTTATAAACCAGCTGTTTCAAAGAGGAGCCAATGTCATATATGAGTCTTTGGCCGATGTCCACGTTTCAGGTCATGCCTGCCAGGAGGAGCTTAAGCTGATACATACCCTGGTGAAGCCCAAGTTCTTTATCCCGGTGCACGGCGAATTTCGTCACCTAAAGCAGCATGCGCTGTTGGCAGAGTCTCTTGGTATGCCTGGAGATAACATATTCCTGGTGGATATAGGCACTGTGCTTGAGCTTACCCATAACTCCTGCAGAGTGGCGGGAACGGTCACTGCAGGACGGGTATTGGTGGATGGGCTGGGCGTTGGAGATGTAGGTAATATCGTTTTGCGCGACAGAAAACACCTGTCACAGGATGGCCTTATCGTTGTGGTGGTCACCATTTCAAGGGAGACCGGCGGCGTCATTGCTGGGCCTGACATCATATCCAGAGGTTTTGTCTACGTGAGAGAATCTGAGGGGCTTATAGAGCAGGCACGGCAGGTGGTGAAAGAGACGCTGGACAAATGCGAGCAGCAGAACATCACCGATTGGGCTACTTTGAAAACCAATATAAGGGATGAGCTGAGGAATTTCCTTTATGAGAAAACCAAGAGAAATCCGATGATACTGCCTATCATCATGGAGATATGAGGACTTTATAATCCATGAGGATGGGAGGGTGCTGACATGAATGTATACGATAAGGCGCATGAATTGGCCAGGGCGCTTTCGGCAAGCAAGGAGTACAGGGACTACAAGGCGGCAAAGGAAAAGATTTATCAGGATGAAGCGAATAAGAAGATGCTGAAGGACTTTAAAAAACGGCAGTTTCAGCTGCAGGCCGCATTTTTGAGCGGCAAGCAGCCCGATGAGCAGGAGCTCGATAGGTTCAAGAAGCTTTCAGAGCTCATACAGCACTCACCCGATATAAGCAATTTTTTGCAGGCCGAGTATCGTTTGAATACGCTTATGTCGGATATATACAAGATATTGAGCGAAGCTGTGGATATGGACCTGGATTTTATGCGGGAAGATGAGAAAGAAGGGGATAAAGAGAAGTGAAGGGGTTTAAAATTTCTGCTCATTTTATTGCAAGGGCGGGTATCATTGCAGCCGTATATACGGTATTGACGTTAGCCCTTCAGGGGATATCCTATGGGCCTGTTCAATTCAGGATAGCCGAGGCTTTGACGGTGCTTCCGTTTGCGGATGTGGCTGCCATCCCTGGGGTTGCACTGGGGTGCCTGTTTGCCAATCTGGGCAGCCCATTGGGATTGGTGGATATTTTGGGTGGCAGCTCCATCACGTTGATATCGGCATACCTGACGCATAAAGCGCCCAACCGCTATGTGGCTTTGCTGCCCCCTATAGTTTTGAATGCCATCGGTGTACCCATTTATCTGGCGCCAGCTGTTGGACTGCCCTACTGGCTGGTTGCCCTGCAGGTGGGATTGGGGCAGCTTGTCGTAATAGGTGTGCTGGGCCTTCCCGTATTGTCGCTCTATCAAAGAATAATGAGCAGGTTTCCTATCAAAGATTAACACAATTTTAATATTTTATTAACCTCCTCCACCTTGTCAAAAGATATATAAACCTATATAATTAAGATGACAATACAGGTGGAGGTTGGAAGATGTCTCAAATTGCGGTTACCCGAGACCAAAAGAACAAAAAGGGTATGCATCCTTTTGTAAAATACCTTTTGAGGAATTTATTGATATATTTCATCAGCCTGGGGATAGTAATAGGTACTGTTTTGTGGGCAGTACGCCAAGTTCAGCTGTTGTTGTTTGAACCGGTGGATGCTAAGGATAAGACTAGTGTAACAGTGGATATACCAATGGGGACTTCTGTCCGTGGCATTGCTGAAATACTCCATGAGAAGGGCCTAATCCGCAATACCGGGGTTTTTAGATTTTACGTTGAGCTTACCGATAAGGCCTCAAAACTCAAAGCGGGACGGTATATGCTTTCCAGGAGCATGACCCCTCAGCAGATTCTTGATGAGCTGATAACAGGCGAGGCGGCGGTGGACACAGTCAAGGTTACTATCCCAGAAGGGTTTAGCATACGCGATATAGCAAATTACCTGCAGAATTTTGAGAAGGACGGCCAAACGGTTTTTCAATTTACGGCCGAACAGTTCATTGATGCCGCTAAGCAGTTTGATAAGTTTGCAGAAGACTATACCTTCTTGTATGAGATACCCGAGGCCAGAAGAAGCGGGGAATATCCTCTGGAGGGTTACTTGTTCCCCGACACCTATATAGTCTATGTTGACTCTACACCGGATGATATAATAAGAAAGATGCTGTCGACCTTTGAAAGGAAGGTGTATTTTGCCGAATTCAGGAACGTCCCTCTTCTTACAAGGATAGAGGAACTGGGGATGACTCTGGATCAGGTCATCACTCTGGCTTCCGTAGTTCAGGAAGAGGCCGCTGTAAAGGATGAATTCTATAAGATCTCTGCGGTGTTTCACAACAGGTTGAATATCGATATGCCCCTTCAGTCCTGCGCGACGGTGCAGTATGCTCTGGGAAGTTCCGAAAGGAAGCCATTTCTGACTAATGAGGAGATATCAGTAGACTCGCCTTACAACACATATAAGCACAAGGGGTTGCCTGTGGGGCCCATCGCTTCACCAGGGCAGCTGGCTGTAGAAGCGGTGCTGTATCCAGAGGAGGAGTTCATGAATCCCGAAAAGCCCGTGCTGTTCTTTGTGTACGCCGGAGATAACCGGCACGAGTTTAGTTACACGGCGGAGGAGCATGCTAAAGCTAAACAGAAGTATGAGAGGCTGTGGAAGGAAAGCCAGAATCAAAATCAGGAATAGCGCGAGTATATGGAGCTCACTCTAATGAGTGGGCTCTGTTAATTTGAGGTATTAATTTATGGAAAGCCCAATTCGTATGTGCTCTTGCTTGAGAAGCTGTGCATCAAGACGGGATTTTTGTTTTCTGCAAAGCAGGAGCTGATTGGGATTTTGCACAAGAATTTGTCATTTTAAGAAAGGATGGGAACCAAGATGAAGATACCCGAGCTTTTGGCACCGGCAGGCGACCTGGAAAGGTTAAAGATTGCGGTGGCGTATGGTGCCGATGCCGTGTATATAGGCGGTAAAAGGTTCAGCCTGAGAGCATTTGCTGACAATTTTGAATGGGATGAAATAAGGGAAGGCGTGGAATACGCCCATAGATATGGGCGCAGGGTATATGTCGCATTGAACATATTTGCCCACAACGAAGATTTAAACGGCATTGATGATTATATTCGTTTCCTTGCAGATGTTGGGGTGGATGCGGTTATAGTCTCGGATCCGGGAATCTTGTCCATAGTAAAGGACGTAGCGCCTGACATGGAGATACACCTGAGCACGCAGGCAAATACCACAAACTGGCGGAGCGCTGTTTTCTGGCATAGGCAGGGGGTAAAGAGAATAATAATGGCGAGGGAGCTCAGTCTAGATGAAATAAAGGAGATAAGGGACAAAACTCCCGATACCCTTGAGCTGGAGGTATTCGTTCACGGCGCCATGTGCATCTCCTACTCCGGCAGGTGTCTGCTCAGCAACTACCTTGCCGGGAGGGATTCCAACAGAGGAACGTGTGCACACCCGTGCCGTTGGAAGTATTACCTTATGGAGGAGAAAAGGCCGGGGGAGTACCTGCCGGTTGTGGAGGATGAGAGAGGGACTTATATACTCAACTCTAAAGACCTGTGCATGCTGGGCCACATCCGAGAACTGATAGATGCAGGGGTTGATGGCTTTAAAATTGAAGGAAGGATGAAGAGCAGCTATTATGTGGCTGTCACTGTAAAGGCTTATCGCCAAGAACTGGATAAATACAAGAGAGACCCAGAAGGTTATCGCTTTGATCCGCAGGCTCTTGAAGAGGTCAAAAAGGCCAGCCATCGTCCCTTTACTACAGGGTTTTATTTTGGCAAACCTTCATCCGATGCGCAAGAGTATTCAAGCAGCCAGTACATCAGGGAATACGACTTTATAGGGCTGGTGCTGGATTATGATGAACAGAGGAGTATGGCTCTGGTTGAACAGCGCAATCCCTTCAAAAAGGGGGATAAGGCCGAAATCCTCCGCCCCCATGGGGAACCATTAAGCTATACCATTGATCAAATATTTGATATTGATGGGCAGCCTATAGATAGCGCTCCGCATCCCCAGCAGAAGGTGTATATACCCATGCCGTATCGGCTTGAGAGGTATTCCATGCTGAGGAGAAAAAAGGAACATAAAGAGGCGTAAAGTATTGTCATTCTGTATAAATGCAGGCGAAACGATAAAAAGTTGCTGGGCGGTCAGAAAAGATACAAGCACATTCCCCGTTGCAGTTACATATTATATAAGGTGACCTGTTTTCTCTGGAGGGTGTAACTGCATTTCAGGGGGGTGTTATATGGTGTTATCCCTCATTGGGGGTCTACTTTATCTGTTACGTTATGCCTATCTGCTTGTATCCCACATATCGGGTGGCGGTTCTTTTCCCCGGCCATTAAGCCCTGAGGAAGAGGAATATTACCTGAAAAAATTTATGGAAGAGGGAGATGAGAAGGCCAGAAATATTCTCATAGAACACAATCTCAGATTGGTAGCGCATATTGTAAAGAAATACAGCAATTCTGGCAAGGATGTGGATGACCTCATCTCGATAGGAACCATTGGACTCATAAAAGCCATATCCACTTTCGATTCAAGCAAGAAGACCAGGCTTGCCACCTATGCAGCCCGCTGCATTGAAAACGAAATCCTTATGGCTATCCGTGCGGATAAAAAGACAAAAGGGGAGGTATCGCTTCAAGAACCCATAGGCATGGACAAAGAGGGCAATGAAATATCGCTTATGGATGTCCTGGGTACTGATCCTGATTCGGTGATAGATGAGGTTGAACTAAAAATGCAGATCAGAAACCTGTACAAGAAGATGAACGCGGTATTGAAAAAGAGAGAAAGAATGGTCATTGAAATGAGGTATGGCCTGCTCAACGGTAAACACAGAACGCAGAGGGAAATAGCCCAGATGCTAGGCATTTCAAGGTCGTACGTATCCAGGATTGAGAAAAGGGCTTTATCGAAGCTGAGCAAGGAATTTGGCGTTGGGGGCTGTCATTCAAGTTGACAGCCTTTTAACTTTTTTATTAATATTACATTATAAAGTACGGTTTTGCTATCGGATATATGGGCCATGATACTATTTTAGAAGGGATTGGGATGTTTAGAAGGCTTAAACCTGATCAGATGGTAGAGTGTGTTTGCAATGTAAGGCTGGAGGAGTTAATGAGACGGGGAATTTTCAATATAATCATAGACCTGGATAATACTCTGATTCCCTGGGGCGAAGACCAGATTATTCCTGAGGTTTATCAGTGGGTCAAGGCCGGCCACGAGATGGGTTTTAAGTTCTGCATTGTATCTAACAGCAGCTTCAAAAGAATACGCTATTTTGCCTCAAAATTCGGAATGCTGGTCGCTCCCAAAAGAGGCAAGCCTCTGTCTCGGGCTTTTAAAAGTGCTATGGTGAAGTTAGATGGCAATCAACATAATACCGCAGTAATAGGCGATCAGATTTTTACTGATATCCTTGGGGGAAACAGGCTCAACCTCTACACCATTCTGGTTGAGCCCATATCAAAGAAGGAGTTTATAGGAACCAGGGTCATGAGGTTTCTGGAAAAAACTGTTGCAAAGAGGAGGAAGCCATGAACATATCTCCGCGCACAAAGCTGGTGGGGCTCATCGGCCATCCGGTAGAGCATTCGCTGTCGCCCAAACTGCACAATGCCCTGTACGAAAAATATGGGCTTGATTATGTGTACCTGGCCTTCGATATCGCCCCTGATGATATTGCCAGAGCGGTAGAGGCGCTCAAAACGCTGTCATTCAGAGGGTTTAATGTGACCATTCCGCATAAAGAAAGAATCATCTGGTTTTTGGATGCGCTAGATACCGAGGCTGCAATTATCGGAGCGGTAAACACTGTGAAAGTAGAAAATGGGAAGCTTATAGGTTACAACACCGACGGGATGGGTTTTGTAGATTCTCTCAAGCGCCGGGGAATAGTGCTTAAGGATAAAGTTGTACTGGTGCTGGGGGCAGGTGGCTCGGCAAGGGCAATATGCGTATATCTGCTCAAAGAAGGCATAAGGAAGCTTTATATTCACAATCGGACTAGAGAAAGGGCTTCTGAACTCATCAAGCACCTGGAGCGATTTTTTCCAGGCGTTTGTTTGAATTGCATTGCTCAAGAGAATATAAGGGATATACACCCCGATCTGGTGATTAACACCACGCCGCTGGGCATGTGGCCTCACACTCACATCATGCCCATAGAAGATTATGATTTTTCACCCAGCATGACCGTTGTGGATATCATCTACAACCCTGTTGAAACCGCTTTTTTGAGAAAGGCGCGGCAGGCCGGGTGCCTTACAATAAACGGCCTTGATATGCTGGTGGGCCAGGCGATAAAGGCAATCGATATTTGGACCGGTGTGAAGATGGATTATGAAGATGCCATCAGCATTTTGAGAAACGATAAAAATAAATTATTGTTGTAAAATGACAATTTGCGGTATATAATTTAAGTACAAATATATATAGGAAAGATTTACTATATTTTGAGACTCATTTACTATTAATATTTAGGTGGAACGGTTTATGGGGGTTTACAGAAAAAGGCTGGGAGAGTTGCTACTTGAAAAAGGCATAATAACGCAGGAGCAGCTAAAAAATGCGCTTGCTATGCAAAAGTCCACCGGTAAAAAGCTGGGTGAAATACTCATCTCTCAAAATTTGATTTCAGAGGCCAAGATGGCCGAAGTTTTACAGGAACAGCTGGGCATTCCATTTGTCGATTTGAACAAAGTAGCGTTGGACCCAAAGCTTACCGAATATGTCCCCTTCATTCTTGCAAAAAGGCATTCCCTTATCCCTGTAAAGCTGGAAGATGGAAAGCTGTACATAGCCATGGAGGATCCACTGGATTTTGCGGCCATTGATGATGTAAAGCGCGTATCCAGGATGGATGTGGTGCCGGTCATTTCATTTGGCGAAGCCATCAAGAATGCCGTGCACAGGCTATACAGCATGGAGTATGCCGAGCGAGCTGTTCAGGATTACACAAAGGAGGTAAAGCTGGAGCAGCTTGCCCAGGAAGTGCAAAATAGCCCGCTGGACGATGATGTCAGCAATGCTCCGGTAGTAAGGCTGGTGAATTCCATAATCCAGCAGGCAGTCAACATGGAGGCCAGCGATATCCACGTCGAACCGCTGGATAACGAGACGCGGATCAGATTTCGAATTGATGGGATGCTGCAGAAGATACTCACCATACCCAAATATGTCCATCCGGCTTTGGTTACCCGCATAAAGATCATGGGCAATATGGATATCGCCGAAAGAAGGCTCCCGCAGGATGGTCGCGTGGATATGCGCATCTCCGAAAGGGACATAGATGTGCGGATCTCCACCATGCCTACTATTCATGGTGAAAAGGTAGTTTTGAGGATTTTGGATCAAACCAATTTCCTTCTTCCTAGGGAAAAGTTAGGATTTACAGAGGAGAATCTGGAGAAGTTTGACCAGCTGCTCAAAAATCCACACGGCATCATACTTGTTACCGGCCCAACCGGCAGCGGTAAGTCAACCACCCTTTACGCCATGCTAAATGAGCTTAACGATGAATCGGTAAACATCATAACTATAGAGGACCCGGTGGAATACCGTATGGAGGGGATAAACCAGATTCAGGTTAACCCAAAAGCGGGTTTGACCTTTGCCACAGGCCTTCGCTCTATAGTTCGCCAGGACCCGGATATAATCATGGTTGGAGAGATTCGCGACAGTGAAACCGCCGAGATTGCCATTCGTTCGGCCATTACAGGGCATCTGGTGCTGAGCACGCTGCATACCAATGACGCCGTCAGCGCAATTTCTAGGTTAATGGACATGGGCATAGAGCCCTATCTTATATCCGCTTCTCTTGTGGGGGTTATATCCCAGAGGCTTTTGAGGAGGGTGTGCGGTAACTGTAGGGTTCCTCATGAGATTGAACCCCATCAGCTGGCTGCATTGGGGCTTAATAGCTTGTCTGGGGTGACGCTGTACAAAGGGGAAGGGTGCAGTGCTTGCAACTATACTGGGTACAAAGGACGGATACCCGTTCACGAGATTCTTGTGGTGTCAAAAGCACATCGCCAGCTGATAACACAAAAGGCCTCAATTGACGAAATCAGGGATCTGTCCATAAAAATGGGAATGAGCACTTTGAAGGATGAATGTATAAAGCTGATGCTCAAAGGCTTGACGACGGTTGATGAGGTCATACGCGTATCGTATACCCAGGATGGCTGACGCAATGGTTTTTGGCATCGCATCATCTGTGCCATTAGCTTCTAGAAACGCCACGGAAGGGGTATGTGGACTTATGGATATATACGACATACTCAGGAAAGCAGTTGAACTCAAGTGCTCCGATGTGCACATATCCGTCGGCATGCCTCCTGCCGTTCGACTCAACGGAAGCCTTATGCGGATATCTGATGAGCCTTTAACTTCCGATCAAACCCAGCAGTTTGCAAGAGCGCTTTTGAATGACGAGCAGTGGCAGGTTTTTCAGGAAAGGGGCGAGATAGATTTTTCGCTTTCCATAGCAGGAGTGCACAGGTTTCGCGTAAACGCGTATAAACAGAGGGGCAGTTGCAGCCTGGCCATAAGGTTGGTCAACTTAAGAATTCCCAGCTTTGAGGAACTGGGATTGCCGCCGGTGGTACAGGAGTTTGCCTACAAGAAAAGTGGACTGGTATTGGTAACCGGACCTACAGGCAGCGGCAAATCCACCACTTTGGCCGCAATAGTTAATAAGATAAACATGGAAAGGGCTGCTCATGTTATTACCTTGGAAGAACCCATAGAGTATCTGCATCGACACCAAAAAAGCATAGTCAATCAGAGGGAGGTGGGCAGCGACACCAAGAGCTTTGCTGCAGGGTTGAGAGCGGCATTGCGTCAGGACCCCGATGTTATCTTGATAGGCGAGATGCGGGACCTGGAGACCATATCCATAGCCCTTACGGCTGCCGAGACCGGTCATCTGGTGCTGTCCACACTGCACACCATCGGAGCGGCCAAGACCATAGACAGGATCATCGACGTCTTCCCGCCGCATCAGCAACAGCAGGTCAGGTTTCAGTTGTCGACGGTGCTGGAAGGGGTCATCAGCCAGCAGCTTATTCCACGGAAAGATGGTACTGGGCGAGTGGCAGCTGTGGAGGTCATGGTGGTCACGCCCGCCATACGCAATCTGATTCGCGAAGGCAAGACCTATCAGATAACCAACGTCATTCAGACGGGTGCCAGGTTGGGCATGAAAACTATGGATCAGGCACTGCTGGAGCTGTACAGCAAAGGGGTTATATCAAGGGAGGATGCGCTGGTTTATTCAGTGGATATGGAGCACATGAAAGCTTTGATAAACGGTTAATGATGTTGCTGTAACTAAGGGTTCCTATGAGGAAGGGGTGATGTGGTATTGCCAGGTATAGATACATAGCCAAAAACATGCAAGGGGCTACAGCCAGCGGGACGCTTGAGGCTTCTACCAGAATGGATGTCTACCGCCTGCTCAGAGAGAGGGATTATTACCCTATTAAGGTAGAAAAGGTGCTTCAAGTCAAGGATATAAAGGACTTGAGCCTCAGAACGAAAATAGCCTCAAAGGATATTGCCGTGCTGTGCAAGCAGTTTTCCACCATGCTTGAGGCTGGGATCCCTATAGTGAGGTGCCTGGACATACTCTCTAAACAGCTATCCAACAGGGTTTTGCGCAGGCTATTTACCGAGATGTATGCTGAGGTGCGCACGGGCAGGACGCTTACCGAGGCGCTTGCACGTCGAAGCCAGTACTTCCCATCGCTGTTTATAAGCATGATTGAAGCCGGCGAAACCAGCGGAACGCTGGATGTGGTTTTAAACAACCTGGCACAACACTATGAGAAGGATTACAAGCTAAGGCAAAAGGTAAAAAATGCAATGACATATCCTGTCATAGTGCTCATAGTAGCGGTAGCGGTGGTGTATTTCCTGCTTACCGTTGTTGTTCCTACGTTCATAAGCATTTTCAACCGTGGAGATATGGCGCTTCCTCTGCCGACGCGCATGCTTCTGTCGCTGAGCAAGTTTGCGACCAGATACGGCATGATTGTATTGCTATGCATCGTATTGATGGTTTTTATCCTTTATATAGTTCTTTCAAGGGGTAAAGGGCGTTTAAAGTGGCATGAATTTTTGCTAAAAATGCCTGTAATGGGTACTGTGATAACCTACATGATTTCAAGTCGGTTTTCTGCAACGCTGGGTATACTGCTCAGGACTGGGATCCCGCTTGTCCAGGCGTTGGACATAGTCAAGAAAGTTGTGGGAAACGAGGTAGCGCAGAAAGGGCTGCAGCAGGTGCAGGACATGGCCAGGATGGGAGGAGGTATATCAACACCTCTTGAACAGCTCAAACTGTTTCCTCCCATGCTGATACAGATGCTGAAAATTGGTGAGGAGTCGGGAACGCTGGATGAAATGCTTCTCAAGACGGCAGAGTTTTACGAGGGCGAGCTGGAGGCCAGCTTAGTCAGGTTGACCACTCTGCTTGAACCAACGCTTATAGTGTTGCTGGGCGGCGTGGTCGCATTCATAGTGCTGTCCATAGCCTTGCCCATGTTTGAGATGACCAGTATTTTAGGTTAAATAAACTTAAATAATGAAAGGAGAGGAGAAATATGTTTAAGAGGTTTAGGAAAAACAAGAAAGGCTTTACCCTTATTGAATTGGTTGTGGTGATAGGCATACTGGGCGTTTTGGCATTGCTTATAACGCCAAATGTGGTGAATAGGATTGATGAGGCAAAGGAAACTGTACTGATGGCCAATATTAAAGTATTGAACAATGCTATAAAGATGTACTATACCATGGAAGGTACATATCCATCAGGTGAAGATGTGCCTGGTGTGATAAGTGAATTAAAAAATAAAGGGTATCTAGATGAAGATATCGATAATGAATTAATAAACCAGATGGTTCTTGTAGTTGATAGTACAACTGGAGCAGTGAAGATAGAAAAAAAGGCGTCAGAATAACAGTCACCGTCTGAAAAAAATACTGGAGAATAAATAATGATTGTATGATCAAATTATGGAGATAAAAGAAAAGCATAGTCAAAATTTTCCGGTTAACCCGTAATGAGTAACTGTCTCTGTGATATATATTTTGATGAAAAAGTTTAAACAGTTGAAAAGTGGAGATACAATGGATTTTATTGTATTAACTCTGAGCTTTTTACTGGGCAGCTTCCTCAATGTATGCATATACAGGATACCGCGCAGCGAATCAATAGCCTTGCCGGGTTCCCGGTGTCCCCACTGCGGGATTCGGCTTAAGCCTTTAGACCTTGTACCGGTTTTAAGCTTTATTTTTCTCAGAGGCAAGTGCAGACACTGCTGCCAACCCATATCCTGGCGCTATCCTGTAGTTGAACTGCTTACAACCTTGCTTCTTTGGTTAACATATGAGGTGTACGGCATAACCTTCACTGCCATTTATTATGCCGCCATCATCTGTATTCTCATAGTTATCGCTTTCATTGACCTGGAGTACCAGGTTATTCCTAATGGTTTGGTGTTAAGCCTGATAGGTACAGGCTTAGGATTCAAGTTGCTGGACGGCGGGGCAGGCTTTATAGATGGCTTATACGGGATTGTGGCAGGTGGGGGGCCTCTCCTCCTCATTGCCGTTGTTTCCAGTTTGCTGTTTCGCAAGGAAGGGATGGGCGGAGGAGATATAAAGCTTATGGCGTCTATAGGGTGGTGTCTGGGTTGGCGCCTTGTTCTCCTTTCATTTGTTATTTCTATATATATCGGTGGCCTTATAAGCTTATTGTTGCTGGCTTTTAAAGTTAAGAAAAGGGGAGATTACATTCCGTATGGTCCCTTTATAGTTATGGCTACTGTGGTGTCTATGTTGTGGGGGGATGGTGTCATTAGTTGGTATATAAATAACTTCTGGTGATAAAACATGGAGGATTGTCGTGGTTTAACCCTTATCGAACTTGTGATAACGCTGGCTATAATTGGAATTTTGCTCGGGATTGCTTTGATAAATCCTAGGCCAGCCGTTGACGACGCTGTCCTTGAAGCTACGGCCCACCGTATAGCGCAGGATATCCGTTTGACCCAGCAGCTGGCTTTGACGAATAAAAGAGATTATTGTTTTGAAATATACATCAGGGAAAAATACTATATAATAAGGCCGTCAGATCCTACAAAGGGAGCATTTAAAAGGGAATATATAGACCCTCATATCACGCTATCTGTTATAGGTTTTGATAAATCATATGACGATTCTTACTTAAGGAAGCTCGTATATAATCCGGCGGGCACTCCTTTTACAACCGGTACAATTATCCTAACTAACAGCAGCGGCAAGAAAAAGGAGATTACCGTAATGGTGGGCACGGGAAGGGTGAGGATCTATTGAAACTGAATACCACGAAAGGCCTGACTTTTGTAGAAATCCTGGTAGCCACAGCCATAATAGCGCTCGTGTCTGGGATGTTGCTCACCGTTTTCGGCTTTTCATTTAAACACAACCGTGAAGCTGAGGCGACGCTGGAAGCGACATTCATTGCGCAGAGAAAAATGGAGATGCTGCAAGGGATGGATGCGCTTTCAGCGTACAACGAGGGGAGAAAGGGTATAAGACAAAAGTTTATGGAGAAGTATGTAGAGGTTACATGCAGGCCATACTTGCCTGACGATTGCCATGTATTTGGCGTAGTGGTTAAAAATGGAGGGGAAAGAGATGGCATCCTGTACGCTGCCCCTCCTGATAATGCGGATGTCTTCTTGATAGAGGGGTGGGCCGATGACATATTTTTAGAGATTTCAATATTTGGAAATAGATATGAGATAATTTCTCCAGATAGTCCAGATAAAGAAGCGGTTACAGGATGGCTGCCTGATGATGCAAAAAAAGTGGTTGTTATTATAAATAGTGTAGAATATTCTCTTGATAAGGATGTACTGATCGGTATTTCTTCTGCCGGACGCGATGTGGAGGCAAGGGTTTACGACACAAATAATAATTCATCACTCATTAACGTGGAAGGTACAGGGGTGATCGTGAAACGGTATACAAATTATTCTTACAGGGACTATTCTACCGTCCGGGCTCAGGTTAAGGTTTTCGATACTCAGGACGATACACGGCCCAAGGCTGTTTTTGAGAGCATACTTCAATTGAAAAATTGATTGGCCTGTATGTTTTTTATTGCTAAATGGAGAGGGGACTTAAAATAGATGCATGGTGACAAGGGTTATTCCCTCGTTGAGCTATTAGCAGCACTTGCCATATTGGCAGTGGTTATAGGGGTAGGGTATTCGATATATCTAATGAGCGTAAAAGGGTATACGCTGGAAGTTAGCAGGGTAGAGGTACAGCAAAACGTGAGGTCAGCCGCTTCATACATTCAAAGGAAGCTTTTGACGGCATCGGAAGATGAAGTATCCATAGAGAAGAGAGATGGTCTAGAAACTCTGAAGGTTAAAGATGAGTGTTTCAATCTTAAAGATAAGACATTGCGGGTAAATTTGGACTGTGAATCGTCGGTGTCGCCTTTCAATCCGTTGGCTGAAGGGATTGAGGAGTTTACCTTTAGAAAGGATGGCAAAAAAGTCGAGGTGACCATAGGAGGAGGGAATCAAGAAAGAGGCGATTACTTTGCTATTACCTTTGAGGTTCTCCTGAGGCGATAAGGGAGAGGTTAATATGGGATCGGGATCTGGAAGTTCCAAAAATGAACTATTTAAAAGATTTTGTTGTATTGTAAATTCTGATGGGTCGGCGTTAATCGTGGCGGTGTTGACTTTGATGGTGACTTTTACGCTGGGCACAGCGCTTTTATCGGTCACCGCCTCGAATTTTTATATGGATCAGGCTGAGCATGACTATCAGGCAGCCTATTATATAGCAGAGGGTGCACTGCGCCATCAGATTGAAGCCATGAGACTGCACATGGAAGAGCTATATGCTTCTAGGAACTATGATGATGCAGAAAGTTTCTTTAGGGCTTTTATTGAGGGGCTCCCCGTTAGCACACCTGAATTTAAAGCTGATTTCAACAGGCAGGTTGATGCTTCCGTGAGTGTGTCGTCCGGAAATCGCCAAGGTGATACCATGACATTTACCATTAAAGCTGAAGGTAGTGTAGGCAAGATAAGCAGAAGTTTGAAGGGCAGTGTAAAGATACGTTATGTAAGACAAAGCACAATATTTAGTTATGCATTGTTTTCAAATGGTACAATTGAGGTAAACAATAACGCAGAAGTACACGGGAATATAGCAACAAATACAACCACATCGGGGGGAGTTTTGTTAGATAATAATTCCAAAATAAATGGAGATATTTATATCGGGCCGGGTGGGAATCCTTCAAAGGTGGTTGAAAAGAAGAACAATAGCGTTTTAAACGGACAGATAAAGGTGAGCGATGAAACTACTCAACTCCTTCCTATTATGCTGCCTTCTGATTTGGAAGATAAGGGTGATTTGATAGTCAAGAATAATGATGAGCGATATGTCAGTGACGGGGGAAGGTTTAACAGAATAAAAATTAACAACAATGGGAAACTGGTTGTTTATCTTGATGGCGATACGGTTGTCCGTACTACAACAATGTCTATTGGAAATAATGCTGTTATTGAACTACAGGGGCCAGGGAGGTTGCTGTTATATATAGATAGGGATTTTGACATGGGTAATAATGCAGTTATAAATAATAATGGAAAGCCAAATGAGCTAATTGTTTTATATAGCGGAGATGAAATTACGGTAGTTAACAATGCCTTTTTTAAAGGTGGAATATATGCTCCTTCTGCTACGGTATATATTGGGAACAATGCCAAGGTTATTGGAAGTATTGTGGCAGAAAAGGCAATTCTATATAATAATGCCGAGATGGTCTTCGATAGCGCAGTAAAAGATAGCTATCCAATGCCAATACAGGATTATGAAACTCCGGGAGCAGGTGAGGAGCTATTTACTGTTATCTCTTACGGTGAAGAGTAGGTAATATTTATTCGTGGTGGGGTAATGCTTATGCCAAAACAAAACAACAGCATCTTGGGAGTAGATATCGGTTCTAGACTTATCAAAATAGTACAGGTTACGCAAAATGAAACTTCCGGTGAGAAAATAAAGCTTTTGAAATGGGGCTGCATTGAAGCGTCGGATATAGATGACGAGTCGGGTGGAAACAGGCAGAGCGAGTCTTATCTTGCACAGGCCATCAAGGATTGCTATAAGCAATATGGGTTTAGTACCAAAAAAGTGAGCCTGTGCCTGTCGGATTCGTCTATCATTTTCAGAGATATAGGGCTTCCGGAGATGAAGGATGATGAGATAAAGGAAAATATAAAGTATGAGATGGCCGAGTACTTTTCAATAGATCCCGATAAATATGCCATCGCCTACAGGATACTGAAAAGGGATGGAAACGAGGGCAGGACGGTACTGCGAGTGTTGGGCGTGGCGGCTCCTTTGGATCTGGTGGCAAGGTATGTGCGAATTCTTAAAAAGGCTGGATTAAAGCCCGAATACGTCGATATCAATGTAAATGCCTATTTGAAGGCAGCAAAGCTTTTAAGCGAGATAGGGGATATATCGTCAAGCCGTGGAGTGTGTATCATGGATTACGGGTACAGTACACTGACCATATCCGTGTTTGAGGGCGGAGCGCCTTTTGTCACCAGGACGGTGGATAAAAGCTGGGAAGCGGAAAATTTTGATGCAGTTGCGGCAGCCTTAAATCAAGTACTCGATTATTATTACAGCCGAAACTATACTTCGCGTATTGAGAAGGTGTGGGTTGTGGGAGGTGGCGGATTTATAAAAGACATGTGTCAGTATCTATCATCCCAGACCGGTACGGATGTGAGAAGAGTAACTCCTCAGATGCTCAAGATAGAGTATGATAACAGTCAAGATTTCCCGGTGGGCATTTATTTTAAATCCATAGGTACCGCCATAAGAGAGGGCTGAAGCATGAACGATATAAATTTGCTCAAGGATTTTTATCGGCCCAGAAAAACCATGAAAATCACATCGTTCATATTTGTTGCAGCCGCGGTTGCCGCTTTATTCTCATACTTTGGCATCGTCGTACCCTTGAGAGAAAAGCATGAGCTGGCTCTTATGGCATCGAATTTTTCGCAGATGAACGGCGAGTATGAAGCAATTGAAAAGGAATACACAGGACTTTCCAAACGCATGGAGGAGCTAAAAGAAAAAGCCAGCGGTATCAATCCCTTGATAGCCGGATACAGGTGGAGTGAAGTTTTGACACTCATGGAACAGGCGATGCCGCAGGGCGTAGCCTTGCGCAGCCTTTCATATGATGGAGATGCTGTGGTGCTGGAAGGTATCGCAACCGACGATGTCGAAATTGCTCGATTTATAGTAAACCTTAAAAAAACCGGTCTGTTTTCAACCGTCAGCCTCAAGAGGATTGATGGTGATGAAGGTGGACAGCTATTTCTCATGAACTGTAAATTCAATCCTTTGGACCACAAGTGACGGTAAATACGGCAGAAGGGTGATCGAAAATTGATACAGCTCACGAAACGCGAAAAGGTGTTCATTGCGATATTCATTGTGGTATCGGTTATGGCAGTGTATTACGTATATTTCTACCAACCGCTAATAAGGGATATAGAAGCCATGTCGGCCGAGATGGAGGCGGTCCAGGACCTACCTGTGCTGAGCAAGTCAAAGCAGGAGCAGTTGGCAAGCCTTAAGCGGGAATATGAAACGCTGTCAAAGCGGGTATCAGAAACGCTGGAGAGCTTGCGATCGCCCGACGACCAAGCCGGTCTGGTGGTGCATCTGTATCGGATTTTTTCGACCCGCTCGATCAGAGAACACATAGAGTTTGGGGATTTGGAGCAGCATACCGATTTTTCTGTGATGCCCGTCAGCGTGACTTTGAGTGCCAGTTACAGCGATTTTAAGGATATATTGAGGCAGCTTGAACAATCTCCTTATAAAAACCATATTCAGGCTTTGACGGTACAGGCACTGGATGGAGCCAGTACCGTCACCGTTAATATGTCCATCAAGTTCTATTTCAAGCCTATGCCGGCTGGACAAGAGCTGAACTACCCCTTTATGGATGGTTTATACGGTAGGCCCAATCCATTTCAATTGCCCGGGCAATAACTCTACTTTGAAGAAATGGCAAGGACATATGGCTCCGATTTCTATATGGCCAATTCAGATGAATGTGTGGTATAATTGTGGCAGCAAACTGTTTTTGAGGGGATTGGAGCGGTATGGCGGAGAATTCAAATGAGCTGACAAGGCCTAAAAATTATATGGAAGACGTGGTGTTTAAACACCTGGATAGCATCATCGCCAGCATGGATTGCTGCAGATGCCAGCGCTGTCGCATGGATATAGCGGCCTATGCACTAAATCAGCTTCCCAGCAAATATGTGGTTACCCGCAAGGGCGAGGTGTATTCAAAGCTGCTCGAGCTTCAGCAGCAGTTTGAAACCGATGTCATCATTGCGATTGTCAAGGCCATTGAGGTGGTAAAGAAAAATCCGCGGCATAACGAGGAGCTTGTGGAGAAAAATGGAGGCAAGGAGTGGCGAATGCAATAACATCATATTAATTGGCTTTATGGGCACCGGCAAGACCACGGTAGGGAAGCTGCTGGCGCAGCGTATCGGATACCGCTTTGTTGATACTGATCAGGTAATCGAGCAAGAAGTAGGGCTTTCAATACCCGAGATATTCTTAAAGTATGGGGAACAGCACTTTCGCCAGCTGGAAAAGCAGGTGATCCGCAGGGTTCTTACCCGATCCGGTATCGTGCTTGCAACCGGTGGCGGGGCGGTGATGGATCCCGCCAATTTTTCGTTTTTAATGGAAAATGGGTGCGTTATCGCGCTGGATGCCAGTGAAAATACCCTGTGGGAAAGGCTTAAAGCTGCGAAAGACCGACCAATGCTTTTTTCTGATAATCCACGGGAGAAAATGAAAAGCCTGCTTGAGATGCGCCGTCCCGTCTATTATAAAGCCCATTTTGTGGTACCTGTGGACGGGAAATCACCACAGGAGGTGGTGGACGACATCATTGCCATAATAGAGCCAGAGGGAGGGGATGACCATACTGAATGATGTTATAAGATTTGGGCCAGCTGGGAATTCTGATTCATTCTATGAGCAGGGGTACAAATCCAGCGTGGACATGCCCAAATGGCTTCACGACATGGGCCTTACCGCCTATGAATATACCTGTACCCACGGGGTGAACATCGGTGAGGACACTGCCAGGGCTATCGGAGAAGAGGCCCGAAAATGGGACATAGCGCTGAGCATACATGCGCCCTACTACATAAATCTGGTGACCCAGGATGAGGATAAAAGGGCGAAAACCAAGCGGCATATAATGGATTCGCTTAGAGTGGCGCACTGGATGGGCGCAAAGCGTGTGGTCTTTCACCCAGGTTCATGCTCAAAGATGGACAGGAGAGCAGCGCTTGACATAGCGATTGACTTTCTGAAGGAGATTATCGACGAAGCCAGAGAATTTATCGAAGAGGGGATACACCTTTGTCCCGAGACTATGGGTAAGGTAAACCAGCTTGGGACGGTTGATGAGGTGCTTGAGATGTGTCTGCTTCATGAGTCTTTCATACCTACGCTGGATTTTGGCCATATAAATGCCATGGGGCGCGGAAGCATCAGGTCGCGAGAGGATTACCTGAATATCATAAACAGGGTAAAAGAGGTTTTGGGTGAGGACAGGGCCAGATACTTTCACTGCCACTTCAGCAGGATAGAGTATTCAAATGGCGGGGAGAAAAGGCACTGGACCTTAAAGGATACGGAATATGGGCCTGAATTTGAACCGCTGGCCGAGGTGCTGGTATTACTTGATTTAAAACCCATAATAATATGTGAGTCCAGGGGAACCATGGCGGAAGATGCTGCGCAGCTTAAAGAGATTACCGACCAAAAAATCCATCTATTCAACGTTGGTATTTTGTGATAATATATTGAAGTGGAATTTTTGGTTTGGGCAGGGGTGCTCTTTAATGAAGGTTTTGGTGATAAACGGCCCAAATTTAAATCTTTTGGGCCAGCGTGAGCCTTCCGTGTATGGGAATACCAGCCTGGACTGCCTGGTAAGCATATTAAAGGAGCACGGCAGGGAGCTGGGGGTACAGGTGGATCACGTCCAATCCAACAGCGAAGGGGACATCATAGATGCTCTTCACAATGCCAGGGGCAGATATGATGGTGTGATCCTCAATCCCGGCGCGTACACCCATTACAGCTATGCCATACGCGATGCAGTGGCTGCTGTGAAGCTGCCGGTCATAGAGGTACATATATCCAACGTATATGCCAGGGAAGAGTTTCGCTCACGATCGGTGATAGCACCGGTGTGCATAGGACAAATCAGCGGTTTGGGTGTGGAAGGATATTTGTTGGCTTTGGATTATTTTGGTAAATGTTTTAAGCAGGTTGGACAAACTGGTGGAGATGATAACACATGAAGACGCCGGTGAGCAGGTTGCTGGACCAAATGGAAAACTATGATGTAGGTATTAATGCAGCCCTGATCACCAACCCTGAAGATGTGGAATACTATTCCGGCTTTAGGGGAAATGGTGCTGTGCTTTTCGTGCATTCGCTGGTGCGTTACCTTATCGTTATCGATTCTGACGATAACCAGCAGTGTACGACAGAGTGTTCGGGATTTAAGGTTTTCAGTGCATCCTGGGATGAAGCCGTCAGTTTTCTTTCCGAATTGTGCAGCAAATTAGGAGTTCATAGTATATGGTTTGAAGAAAAGCATATTAATAAAGAAGAATACAGATTGCTAAAAGAGTCGTTAAATGGCGTGGAGCTAATACCGGGTGATGATTTTATCTCTCGAAAAAACTATTCTTAGGAAGGGAAGTGGTGATTATGGAGATGATTGCAGCAGGCGATTTCAGGAAAGGCGTAACCATTGAACTGGATGGGCAGGTATATACCATTGTCGATTTTCAGCACGTAAAGCCTGGAAAGGGCGCTGCATTTGTGCGTACCAAAATTAAGAACATAGTGACAGGTAACGTACTTGAGCGCACATTTAACCCTACCGAGAGAGTGCCCAGAGCTCATATAGAGACCAAAGAGATGCAGTATCTGTATAACGATGGCAACCTGTACTATTTTATGGATACCGAAACCTATGAACAGATACCTTTAAATAGGGATCAAGTGGAAGACGCCATGAAGTATATAAAGGAAAACATGATCGTCACCATCAAGTTTTATAAAGGAGTGCCTTTTACGGTGGAGCCACCCAACTTTGTGGAGCTTAAAGTTATTGATACCGAGCCGGGCGTAAGGGGAGATACGGTGACGGGTGGTAGCAAACCGGCGACTTTGGAAACCGGGGCTGTCATTCAGGTTCCGCTATTTATCAATACTGGAGATGTGATCAGGATCGATACCAGAAACGACGAGTATATAGAAAGGGTTTAAGGGGAATAGTATAAAGTGAAATCATGTGTTTTAAGCCGGGATAGTCATACTATTTTAAAGGGAGGAAATTAAATGAACAACAATTTGGGAGAAAAGATGTCCTACATCAAAGGGTTGGCAGAAGGATTGGGGCTGCAAAAAGAAGATACAAAGGAAGCCAAGATACTTATAAACATCATTAGCCTGCTGGAGGATGTGGTTGATGCCATCGATGCGCTTGAAGTTTCTCAGGCAGAGCAGGATGACTATCTTGATGCACTCAATGAAGATTTGACGGATATACAGAACGATATATACGGTGAGGATGAGGACGAGGATATGGATGAAGAGACCAACTATGTGGAAGTGACCTGTCCTCACTGCCATGAAACCGTATACTTTGACGAGGAGATGTTTGAAGAAGAGGACGACATCATCTGTCCCAACTGCAAAAAGCCAATATATGAAGAAGGGGAAGAGGAGTACGACGAAGACGAAAGTGAGGAATGAACTGTTAAACAGAAGCTGGTGCAAAACGCACCGGCTTTTTTATTTTTGGTGATATTCTTTCCCTGCCTGACATAGATATTTATTAAAAGGGAGGACGAGTTGTATATGGAATACAGCAGATGGCCTTCCGGCGTTTCGTGGAAACGAGTAATACTCGATGCATTGCCTGAAAACATTCAGAGGGTAATAGATGGAATTCCACAGGATATTGCCGAGAGCCTGGAGGAGATTCGAATACGGGAAGGACGGCCCATTGTCATACATGGCCGGGGTAAGAGCTATTATTTGGGAACCGATGGGGGGCTGTTGCCTTCACCCGAAAAGGCCTATTATGTGACCCACAGGGATGTCCAAAGCATACTGCAGCGCATATCCAACTATTCCATATACGCGGTGGAGGAGGAATTGCGCAACGGATACATAACCTTGAGGGGCGGATACCGGGTGGGTCTGGCCGGCAAAGCCGTATTGGAAGGAGGCAAAATAAAGACATTAAAATACATAAATTCTTTTAACATACGCATATCCAGGGAAATAATAGGGGTTGCCGACAAAGTCATCCGCTACATCGTTTCAGGGGCAGAGGTGTACCATACCCTTGTGCTGTCTCCACCCCAAATGGGCAAGACCACTCTGATCCGCGATATTGCCAGGCAGCTAAGCGATGGTTTTCCAGGCTTTAGAGGCATAAAAGTTGGGATCGTGGACGAGCGTTCTGAAATAGCAGGGTGCTTCCAGGGCATTCCACAGAACAACGTGGGATTTCAAACCGATGTACTGGATGCCTGCCCGAAGGCTGAGGGCATTATGATGCTCATTCGTTCCATGTCTCCTGCCGTGATAATAACCGACGAAATTGGCAAACACGAGGACGTGGAGGCAATTGAAGAGGCCCTTAATGCAGGTATAAAGATAATTACAACGGCCCACAGCAGCGATATAGGGGACGCACAGCGCCGGCCCATTCTCTCAAAGATTTTGGATAAGAAGATATTCCAAAGAATTATTGTACTGGGGAATTCTCTGGGGGTGGGAACGATTGAAAGGATATATGACGGTCACACTTTAAATAATCTGCTGGATAGGCCAATTCGTTGAGAGGGGGTAATTGGGCAGTATGGTTTTTGTCAAGATATTATCCAGCCTTGTAATAGTGATGTGCTGTTCGTTTCTGGGGCTGCAGGCCGCAAATGCATATGCACTGAGGGTCAAGGAGCTCAGGATGCTGCGGATGGCATTTGCGCAGCTCGAGAGCGAGGTTATAAACTACGCTACCTTTTTGCCCGAAGCGGTGGAGAGGGTGGCCGCTCTTTTGCACGGGGGAGTAAAGGAGTTTTTTTGTGACTTCAGCCGCAGGTTACAAAAAAGGAGCGGTGACACCGCTGCCGAGGCATGGGAGAAGGCCTTGAAGGGCTGGAAAAAACATCTGCATATAACGATGGAGGATACTCAAATTCTCTTGACCTTTGGAAAGGTGCTGGGAGTAAGCGATAGGGAGAGCCAGCAGAGGTATTTTCAAATCATTCAGAGCCAACTGAGAAACCAGGAGCAGAAGGCCGAGGAGGCCTGCTTGAAATACCAGACCATGTACAGGAATTTAGGGGTGTTAGGCGGGTTGGCCCTGGCCATCATATTGCTGTAACAGGGGGGGTGTGCATCACGATGAGCGTCGATATAATCTTTAAAATAGCTGCCATAGGCATATTGATCTCGGTGCTGAACCATGTGCTCAACAGGGCGGGACGGGAGGAGATATCCATGATGGTCACTTTAGCGGGTATAGTGGTGGTTCTGCTTATGGTGATAGACATGATCAGCAAGCTGTTCAACAACGTCAAGAGCATATTCCAGCTTTACTGAGGAGTGCAGACAATGGATGTAGAGGTTTTTCAGCTGGTGGGATTAGGGATAGTGGCAGCCATTCTGGCCCTGGTATTGAAGCAGCACAAGCCTGAACTGAGCCTGTTTATAGCAGTTGCTGCAGGGGTCATAATACTGCTCATGGTAACGGGAAGGCTTGTGGCCATAGTTACCGTGCTGGATGACATGGCCCGGCGGGCCAACCTGGATCAGGTGCACCTGTCTGTGGTGCTGAAGGCCATAGGCATTGCTTATATTACCGAGTTTGGTGCCCAGGTATGTAAGGATGCGGGGGAAAACTCGATAGCTTCTAAGATAGAGCTGGGCGGTAAGATTATAATACTGAGTTTGACCCTTCCCATCCTTGTGGGATTGATTGAAGTGATATTGCAAGTTCTCACTTGAGGGGATTAAAGACATGAAAGCCTTTAGTATCTTTTTGTTGTTTTTGTTGTGCCTGCCGGTGACGGCATTTGCACAACCTGATTCTTATGGCGGTTCAGGGGATATAAGAGAACAAATGCAGTTGGCCATAGACCGGCAATTGGAAGGGCTAAACGTTGAAAGATGGGACGAGTTCATAGAAGAGATTCAGCAGCAGGGCAACCCGGCCTTCCAGGAGGGCAATGCCCGTGACCTGATAAAAAAAATATTAACAGGCGAATTCAGCTTGAACCTCAGGGACTTCTGTGTTCATATAACCAGCATCTTTTACAGAGAGGTTATGGCAAATTTAGGTTTGATGGCAAAGATAATCGCTCTGGCCGTGGTCTGCGGCGTACTTAAAAACATGCAGGATTCATTTCAGAGCGTTTCGGCGGCTGAAGTGGCTTATTTTGTATGCTACATGGTGGTGATGCTCATGGTCATACACAGCATCATGTCGGCGCTGGAGATTGGGAGGAGAGCCGTCGACGCCATGGCCTCATTTACCCAGAGCTTTTTCCCTGTCCTGCTGGCACTGCTGGTCTCGGTAGGCGGAATGACCTCTTCTGCGCTTTTGAACCCCACCATAGGCTTATTGGTAGGTTTCATGGGCATGGTGCTCGAGCATGTCATGTTTCCTTTGATACTTGCTTCGGTGGTCGTCATTATGATAAACCACATCAGCGACAAGGTTCAGCTCAATCGCTTGAGCTCGCTGCTAAAAAACGTTTGCGAATGGGCCCTGGGTATCATATTTACCGTATTTGTAGGTGCCCTGACCGTTCAAGGGGTGATGGCGGCGTCGATCGATGGGATATCCATCAGGACAGCCAAATTCGCCGTCGATACCTTTGTGCCAGTGGTGGGCAAAATGTTTGCCCAGGCTGTAGATATGGTGGTAGGGTGTTCGTTGCTGATAAAAAACGCGGTGGGCCTCATGGGGTTGCTGGTCATAGCGTCCATATGCCTGTATCCGGTGCTCAAGATACTGTGCGTCATGGCGATATACAAGCTTGCCAGCGCAGTCCTGGAGCCGGTAACCGACAAGCGCATTGCGGATTGCCTAAACGACATCGGCAACATGATGATAATAATTGCGATAACGGTAGCCGGGATGGCCATTGTATTTTTCCTGGTAATAACCTTGGTTATAGGGATTGGAAATGCTGCTACCATGATGAGGTAGCTTTGTGGCTAGGCTTTCGTGCAAGATGGTGATTACGATGGGGTTTTCAGGTATTGGAATAAGAGCAAAAGTGTGATTATGTCATATTTTTAAGGAGGTGGTAGGGGGTGTGAACCCTTCAATTGGCAGGTGGATCATCAATCTAGCCGTGATAAGCATGCTGGGCGTGGCGGTAGACCTGTTGCTTCCAAGCGGCAGCATGAAGAGGTATGTCAGGTTTTTGATAGGCATAATAATCTTGACTGCAATGTTAAGGCCGATCTTTCAAGCGTTTGGCCAGTTGCCAAATTTAGAGAGGTATACTGCCCAGGCTTTTGCAACCATGGATTTTGCCGATGTGAGCTATCAGGTAAAATGGCTAGAAGGTCAGCAACAGCGTGAAATAAGGAATTATTTTGTAGAGAGTATGGAATCGCATATGGAACAGCAAATCAAACAGTTCAAAGGCTATGACCACGTAAGAGTGGATGTGGAAATGGATGAGAAATTTCATGATGAAAGCCAACTACCGGATATTCTTAAGGTGTATGTGGACGTCGGCATTTCCGCAGATAGCCATATTGAACCTGTGCGCATCAATATAGACACAAAGGATGTCGATATTTCGCACGCTGATAAGCCTACCAAGGCATCAAAAGACGAACAGGAGATAAAAGCGCTTTTATCCAGCATATACGGCATTGACCAAAGCAGGATAGAGGTACGCTTTCAAGACAGTTCACACAAGAGACCAAGCGATAATAAACAGAAGGTTCAGGGGGGAGAATTGCCGTGAAACAACCTGGATTTTTAAAGAACGTAGCAGAAAAGCTCAGGAATTTAAAAAACGTGGAGATAGTAATTGCTTTACTCTTTGTGGCAGTGGTGCTCAGCGTATACGCATCAAGCTTCAACAGGGCGTCTCCTTCCGTGCCTGACCCTGACGACGGAGCCAACAGAGGAGTACAGTGGGTGGAGCAGGATGAATATGAGGACCAGCAGGAACTCAAGCTGCAGAAAAAGCTGTCGGCCATCAAAGGAGTGGGAAAGGTAGAGGTCATGATCACGTATAAATCGAGCAAGGAAATCGTCACCGCCATGAATACCACTCAATCGGAGACGGTGACCGAGGAGCAGGACAGCAGCGGGGGAACGCGAAGGGTATCCCAGCGGGATGTGAACAGCCAGACCGTCACGATCGGTGAAACCGGCAACGCCAAACCGCTGGTCATCAAGGAGATGGAACCGGAGATTAAAGGTGTAATAGTCATTGCCGAGGGCGCAAAGGACATACGCGTAAAGCTTGACCTTATAAGAGCGGTTCAAACAGCCCTGGGGGTCAGCCCCCAGCAGGTTGAAGTGTTTGAAATGGAAACAAATAAAGTGAAGGAGTGATGGAGATGCTGGTGGTAAAGAGAAAGAGCGTGGTTATGGGAATTCTTATCGTATTGTTGATCATCACGGGTTATCTAAATCTCGTCTACAATCAAAGCGTGCTGAATGGGCAGGATGTACAGGAAGCGGTAAGTCAACAGGGTGAAGAGGATGGGATAGCTGTCAAGGACAAAGAAGGTTCATCGGAAGAAGAGGACGATACGGCCGAAGTGGCAGCCGTCAGCTCAGCAAATTTCTTTGCAAGCTACAGGCTGGAGCGGGAAAATGCCCGCAAGGAGGAGATAGAGTACATACGTGAGATATTGGATAACCCGGCATCGGACCCCGAGATGAAGAAGGAAGCTCAGGCACAGCTGCTTGAAATAACCAAAAACATGGAGAAAGAGCTGGCCATAGAGGCTTTGATTAAAGCCAAAGGTTTTAAGGATGTGGTGGTAATTCTCCACAAGGATTCAGTGAACGTCATTGTGGATAAGCCCGAGCTGAAACAGGAGGAAGTTGCGCAGATTTTGGATATAGTGCGGCGAGAATCCGGCCATAAACCCGAAAATATAAAAATTATACCCAAAATATAAGGAAGAAGTTTGTAAAACAGCGCCTCTTCTGCTATAATAACATTGTGTAAAATGTGTAGGAGGTGAGTGACGTGTCAGAGGTTATGCAGAACAAGTCTGAAGAATACGGAAAAGTGACGTTTGCGGATGAAGTGGTGGCCATCATCGCGGGACTGGCTGCTACCGAGGTGAAAGGCGTTGCGGCCATGAGCGGTAGCGTGGCAGGGGGCATAGCCGAAATGCTAGGGCGCAAGAATTTGACAAAAGGAGTAAAGGTGGAGGTAGGAGAGAAAGAGGCCGCTATTGACCTGTATATCATTGTCGATTACGGCGTTAGGATACCCGAGGTGGCCTGGAATATTCAAGAAAACGTGAAAAAAGCAGTGGAGACCATGACGGGATTGTCGGTAGTAGAGGTCAATGTTCACGTTCAGGGCGTCAATTTCGATAGGGAAATCAAGGAAGAGGATGTGAACAAGAAACAATAGAATACATAAATCCTGACCCTCTGATCCTGTCAGAGGGTTAATTTTAGCAAAGCTTTGGCAAGTAAGGTCCAGCGTTTGATGGTTAAAAAGTTTTTGTAAAGAGGTGTGGAAAGACACAACCGTTAAATGAGGAGGAAAACATATGAAGATAAGCTGGCTCGAGAGGGCTTTGTTGGTGGTGTATACCCTTGCCATTGCAGTGGTCTCATTGGTGCTGATGGCCATAGCGGTGGGAGTTATACCGTTTGCTCGTGCAGTCGAATACATAAACAATATTCGATATGATTGGGACTTTGCGCTCGCGCTTTTCCTCATCTCTCTTGTCTTTTTGCTGGCAAGCCTGAAACTTCTGTTTTTAAAGCGAAAACGTATCATCCTCGCCGGCACGCTCATTAAGAATACAGAACTGGGTATGATAAGAGTATCGATAAATACGCTGGATACGCTGGTACAAAAAGCCGTAAGGGGATTTGGCGAAGTAAAAGACGTCAGAAGCTTGGTCGTTGCCGAACCCGACGGCATAAGGGTGCGCCTTAACATGCAGCTTATGCCGGATGTCAATATTCCCGAGATAAGCCAGGCCATACAGAAAAAGGTTAAGGAGTATGTCGAGGCTACTGCCGGCATTGTGGTAAAAGAGGTATATGTTTATATAGACAACCTTGCTGCTCTTCAGCGTTCGAGGGTAGAATAGGGAGGGAGCCCCTGTGGAACGAGAAGATATGTACGCTTTTTTTAAGTCTAACAAGGGGAAAATTGTAGGGGTGTTGGCCGGCCTGCTTTTCGGGATACTTGTGCTGGCGGTAGGGTTCTGGCGATCGGTCTTTTTGGCGATGTGCATAGCCGTTGGATATTTTATAGGAAGCGTGTACGACGGGGGCAGCAAGCTGCGCATGTTTTTAAGGAAGATGTTTTTCAACGATTTGACATAAGATGCGTATTGTGCTTTAAAATATAGCAGCATTTGGGAGGAAAAACATGGCTAGAAAAGATGCAAGGGAAGTGGCCATGAAGCTTTTATATCAGAAAGATCTGTCGGGAGAAGCAGACTTCGATTCCTTGCTGAGGATGGAGCCACACTATTCTATACATGAAAAGGACAGGGAATACATATTGAGCCTGTTAAATTTGTTTGAAAGCCATGCTCAGGAAATCGATGGCCATATAAAGTCATTCTCCAAAGGATGGGAATTTAACAGGATTGCCAGGGTGGACCTGGCCATACTGAGGCTCGCACTGTGCGAAATCCTATACCGCCCTGATATTCCTGTAAGCGTTTCCATAAACGAGGCTGTGGAGCTGGCTAAAAAGTTCAGCAGCGATAAATCCGGGAAGTTCGTCAATGGGGTGTTGGGCGGTTTTATTCGCTCTAAGCGGATTGCATCGGAGGAGCAGATGGTGCCAGAGGGTCAAACTGCATCAGAGGGGAAGATTACAACAGATAAGCAAACTGCATCAGAAGAGAAAATCGCAACAGAGGAGCAAATTGCGTCAGATGAAAAGGTTAAAGCGGAGGAGAAGCCACAGTGAAATACATCCTTGGCATGGATACCAGCTGTTATACCACATCTGTTGCGCTGGTGGATTTGGATGGGAATGTCCTGTTAAGCAGGCAGACTCCTCTGGAAGTGGAGCTGGGGCAGAGAGGCCTGCAGCAGTCAAAGGCGTTGTTTCAGCATCTACATCGTTTGCCTGATATGGCTAACGAGGTTACAAGGGTTATCGATCCCAAAAATGAACTGGCAGCCGTATGTGCCACCTGCAGGCCGCGCCCGGTAGAAGGTTCCTACATGCCAGTTTTCATGGTGTCCCACCTTGCAGGACAGGCTTTTGCAAACATGCTTGGCATTCCTTATTACGCTGTCAGCCATCAGGAAAGCCACATCCAGGCAGGGGCCTTTTCGGCTGGAGGGCCATGCAGCCAGCGCTTTTTAGCTATACATCTATCGGGTGGTACGTCAGAGCTGCTTAAGGTGACCGATACCGGCACAGGCTTTGAAATCGAAATACTGGGGGCAACCCAGGACCTCCATGCCGGCCAGTTTGTCGACAGGGTAGGGGTAGCAATGGGGCTTCAGTTTCCGGCAGGGGCCTATTTGGAGGAGCTGGCACGAAGAGGAAAGGACGGATATGTCACCATCCCTTTTTCTGTTAAAGGGCTGACGATAAGCTTTTCGGGGCCAGAGGCGCATGCGCACAGGCTGCTTGCTCGGGGGATCGACAAGGAAGATGTGGCCATAGCGGTGTACAACTGCCTTGTCAATACCCTTGAGAGGTGGATACTGAATGCTATGGACACCCCTGGTATGGATGTAAAGGATGTGCTTCTGGTTGGAGGCGTGGCATCAAGCGCCATACTTCGTCAAAAGCTAGTTGATAGGCTGAAAAAGCGGGACGAATCCATACGCCTTTACTTCGCGGATCCATTGCTTTCAAGGGATAATGCGGTGGGCACTGCTCTTTTAGGCTTGAAGCTTTACAGAGCGCATCATTTATGTAAATGATGCAAAGCAGTAAGATGCACGATTAAAGCCTGCCATTTGAATTTTTCTAAACCTTTAGAAAATTGCCTCTTTTAATTGATACAGGCGTCTGTAAGTATGCTAAAATGGAAAAGCACAGGCGGCAATTATAAGCCACAATGATTAAAAACAGCTTATTAAAAAGAGAGTACAAGATTGGCTTAAGGCAGATGGTAAAGCATAAAGATTTTGGCAGACAAAAAGCTCTAAAAATTTATACAGCAAAAGAAGGCGGTTTGCAGGCGGTTTGCGGAAGGAGGATAATATTGGAAGCCAGAGTAATTGATGGAAAGGATTTGTCCGATCGGTTGAGGGAGGATATAAAGTCAAAGGTAGAGAGGTTAAAGCAAAAGGGTATAACCCCAGGGTTGGCCGTTATACTTGTGGGAAATGACCCGGCTTCTGCGGTGTATGTACGCAACAAGGAAAAGGCCTGCAATCAGGTGGGAATATACTCGCGGGTGATCAAGCTGGATGAGAATACGTCCCAGGAGGCCTTGCTGGAATACATATACAGGCTAAACGCTGACGAAACGATACACGGCATACTTGTACAGCTGCCCTTGCCGCCACAGATAGATCCCAATGCAGTCATAAACGCTATTGATCCTGCCAAGGATGTTGATGGTTTTCACCCGGTCAACATGGGGCGGCTGGTGATAGGGGAAGAGTGTTTTGAACCCTGTACTCCAAAAGGCATCATTCGGCTTATACAGGAGACCGGGCAGCCCATAGCTGGCAAGCACGCCGTAGTAATAGGGAGGAGCAATATAGTCGGAAAGCCAGTGGCCTTGATGCTACTTCGACATAACGCCACCGTTACGCTTTGCCATTCAAAAACCGCCAATCTGAGGGAAATAGCCCGTCAAGCGGATATACTGGTGGTTGCGGTGGGAAGGCCCAACCTGGTGGACAGCAGCTTTATAAAACAAGGAGCTATAGTCATAGACGTGGGGATAAACAGGGTGGACGATAAGCTGGTGGGCGATGTCAATTTCCAGGATGCCTGCCAGGTGGCGGGGTGGATTACGCCTGTGCCGGGTGGAGTTGGGCCAATGACCATTACCATGCTTTTGGAAAACACGGTTTTGGCAGCGGAGAGAAAATGGGTAGGGTGATCTTTTCAGTCCATCAAATAAACGAATATGTACGCGGTTTGCTGGGGCGAGACCCAATACTGCAGGATGTGTGGGTGCGTGGGGAGATTTCCAACCTGAAGATTCACTCCTCGGGGCATATATATTTTACCCTGAAGGACGAACAGGACAGGATACGCTGCGTGCTGTTTAGGCAAAATCAAAGGGATATGGCCTTTATACCATCTGATGGCATGAGGGTGCTGGTAAGGGGCCAGGTATCGCTTTACTGCAAGGATGGACAGTACCAAATATACGTGATGGACATCGAAAAGGACGGCATAGGTGAGCTGTATCTAGCCTTTGAAGCCCTGAAACAGCGGTTGAAAGCTGAAGGGTTTTTTGATGCGCAACATAAAAAGCCCATTCCTCCTTTCCCCAGAAAAATAGCGGTTATCACCTCGCCTACGGGGGCGGCGGTTCGAGATATAATAAAGGTGGTGCGGCGCAGGTGCCCATGTGTGGACATACTGGTGGTTCCCGTGCTGGTGCAGGGTTCTGCGGCTCCCGCCCAGATAGAGGCCGCCCTGGACTATGTCAATACGAGAGACGATATCGATACCATCATCTTAGGCAGAGGGGGAGGCTCGCTGGAGGAGCTGTGGGCTTTCAATGAAGAGGTTGTGGCCCGGGCAATCTGGCGCTCAAGGATTCCGGTGATATCGGCTGTGGGGCACGAGACCGATTTTACCATAGCCGATTTTGTGGCAGACCTGAGGGCACCTACTCCTTCGGCCGCTGCCGAGATGGCAGTACCGATGCTCCAGCATTTGCAGGAGATGCTGGCCGGGCTAAACGTTCGGCTGATGGAAGCCATGCGCAATATGCTGCTGCACAAGAGAAAAAGCCTGGAGCATCTACAGTCGAGCTACGTGCTTCGATATCCCGACAGGATTATGCAGCAGCGCAGACAGCAACTGGATCAGGCTTATACAAGGCTTTGTGTTGCCTTCAACGATATATTATCCAAGAAAAGGGAGAGGCTTTCGCGGTTGGCGGCAGCGCTGGATGCGTTGAGCCCTCTGGCCGTTTTGGGACGTGGCTATGCCGTTGTGACTTTGAGGCCATCTGAGAGGGTGGTGTATTCCGTAACGTCGCTGAAACAGGGCGATGGCATTACGGTACATTTTAAGGATGGGCGTGCCGATTGCAGGGTAGAGAAAATAGAGGGTGGGGTGTATGGGGTAAGATGAGCCGGGAATGTGATAGGGCTGTATCGGAATTGACGTTTGAAGAGGCGCTGAGGGAGCTGGAAATCGTAGTATCACGCCTTGAATCAAACGATTTATCGCTGGATGAGGCCATTGAGCTGTTTAAACGAGGGATCAGCCTTTCTGCTCACTGCAACGCAAAGCTGGAGAGGGCTGAGGGAATGGTAAAGCTGCTTATACAAAATCAGGGGAAAATCGAAGAGGTGCCTTTTATGCCTGTAGAGGGAGATGAGGTATGAATTTTGATGAGATATACAGCAATAAACTGGCGCTGGTGGAAGATGCTTTAAAGGAATTGATGGAGCGGCACGAGGACTGCCCGCCGACTTTGTTCAAGGCCATGAATTACAGCCTGTTTGCTGGTGGAAAACGTATAAGACCCGTGCTGCTGCTTTCGGCCCATGAATTGGTGGGAGGAAACGTCGAGGAATCCATGGCACTGGCCTGCGGCCTGGAGATGATTCACACTTATTCTCTAATACACGATGACCTGCCGGCCATGGACAACGATGACCTGCGCAGGGGTATGCCAACCAATCACAAGGTTTTCGGAGAGGGAATAGCCATACTGGCAGGCGATGCCCTGCTCAACCTGGCTTATGAGGTTTTCTTGGAAAACGCCATGAAATATCCTCACAAGCTGGAGCGGCATGTAAGGGCAGCTTTTGTGATAGCTAGGGCTGCCGGGCTTCACGGTATGATTGGGGGCCAGGTAGCTGACCTTGAACAGGAGGGAAAAGATGTCCAGCCCGATATGCTTTACTATATCCACACCCACAAGACCGGGGCGCTGATTGAAGCTGCCGTCAGGGCGGGGGCGATAATTGAGCCCATCGAAAGGGATGTTGAGGATGCCGTTGCAAAGTACGGACAAAAGCTTGGGCTGGCATTTCAAATAGTGGATGATATCTTGGATGTTACAGGGGATGCAGCCAGTATGGGGAAAAATCCGAGCAGGGATGAGGCGCGCAAAAAAGCCACTTTTCCAGCTTTGTATGGCCTGGAGGAATCGCGGAGTATGGCACGGGACTTGATTGAAGAAGCGGTAAGCCATCTGGAACGTTTTGGTAAAGATGCTTATTTTCTAAAAGAGATTGCCTATTATGTACTGAAACGCCAGAAATAGGAGGTACTGGATGGAACAGCTTAAGCAACTTGCCGCTAACTCCGTTTTATGGGTGAGCTTTCTGGCGTGGTTTATTGCCCAGGCGTCCAAGGTGATATTGACGGTATTGGCCCATAAAAAATTGGACCTGCGCAGGTTTGTAGGTTCGGGCGGCATGCCCAGCTCCCATACTGCTCTTGTGGTTTCGCTGGCTACTGCACTTGGAGAAATAAACGGATATGATTCCCATATATTTGCGCTATCCCTTGTGTTTGCTTTCGTGGTCATGTATGATGCGGCCGGAGTAAGAAGGGCAGCCGGAAAGCAGGCTGCCGTGCTCAACGAGATAGTGGAGAGGTTGCAGGAAGGCAAGGACGTTCCGCAGGAGAAGTTAAAGGAGCTCATCGGCCATACGCCCATAGAAGTCATTGTGGGCGCCGTTTTAGGCTTTGTGATAGCTAAACTGTTGGTCTAAAATTTGAATTTGTGAAGGTGTTATGGTATAATACTATTTCAGAAAACAAACTCATGCGTGGTGGTGCAGTATTCTAGTCAGCCCGGCCAATTTTGAAGACGGGCCTAAAAATCCGTCAAGGGCACATCGATGAAGTTCCTGGTGCTGGCTCTCGACGCCCAGTCGGGGGTTGGTGCTGGGAGTTAAGGAAGGTGGGCGATCCGCAAAGGCATGCGGGCGTTGACCCACCTTCCGCGGAGACCCAAGCTGGTGGCAACCATCGGTTGCTACTACTTGGGCGTGAACCTGTATCGCGGCGAAAAGCTGTGTACAGTGTAGCCCGCCTTGAGTGGTATGGGTGGATTACAGGTCAGGTTCCTGCGCAATAGGGCCCATTGTGCGGGGACTATTGCTGTATGAAACCCATGCTGCAAAAGAGGCTAGAAATTGGCTGCGGCTGTCGGGGAAAGCCCCTAGACTGCTACATGGTGCGTTGGGGATTACAGTGTGGTCTAAGTGGTGATCCAGTTTTACCGTTGGCGACACGGTAAGGCGGGGTTTAAAGGGAAACCGCTTCTTCGGCGACGGGAAGTACCCTGTCGGGAAATCCTACTGGACCTTAAGCCGCAAAGTCTACCCAATGCATCACCACCACGGTGCATATAATTAAATAGGAGCGTGTGTGGCGCTTGTCAAAGGATGATGGTGGCCCTTATAAAAGTAGTAACGGCAAAGGTAAAGCGAAAAAGGATACAAAAATAAAAATCAAGGGCAAAAATAACGGTAAAAATGGCAAAAACGGTAAAAAGCGCAATAACGGATGGCCAGTTAAGGTTTTCATCTTGACCTTTGTTATTGCGTGTGCTTTCAGCTTTTTTTCTGAAGTTACAATTCGAAGGATAGACGATTTGATACTGGCCGTATTCATATTGTTGTTCATTGTATCCATAGGCGTAGTTTTTGATATAATAGGCATTGCAGTGGCATCAGCATCTGAGGTACCGTTTGTATCAATGGCATCCAAAAAGGTGCGCGGTGCCAAAGAGGCTATACGCCTTATAAGGAATGCGGATCAGGTCAGCAGCTTTTGTAACGATGTGGTGGGCGATATATGCGGAATTATCAGCGGTGCCGCAGGAAGCGTTTTGATCATGAAAATCGCATGGACAAACTCAGTATCATTGGAAGAGAGCCTGTTGAGCATAATAATAAGTAGTTTGATTGCTGCTATCACGGTGGCGGGCAAGGCACTGGGCAAAAGCTTTGCCATCACCAATTCCAACAAGGTGGTATATTATACTGCATACTTCTTGTCGTTATTCAACAGAGACGAAAGGCTAAGCGGCAAGAAAAGCTCTCAAAGCAATGCATTCATGAAAGCGAGAGAGAATTAGATGGATAGATACCCTCTGCTGAAGCGCATTGATTCACCGAAGGATTTGAAATGTTTAAATATAGATGAATTAAAGCAGCTGGCGGAAGAGATAAGGCAATTCCTGCTGGATAAAGTGTCCAAGACGGGGGGGCACTTGGCTTCAAATCTCGGCGTGGTGGAGCTGACCATAGCACTTCACTACGTGTTCAACAGCCCCTTTGACAAGATCATCTGGGATGTGGGACATCAGGCATATGTGCACAAGATACTGACGGGGAGAAGAGAGCAGTTCGATTCATTGCGCCAGTTTGGGGGCCTGAGCGGTTTCCCAAAGCGCAGCGAAAGCGTGCATGACATCTTTGATACAGGGCACAGCAGCACCTCTATATCGGCTGCACTGGGCATGGCACGTGCCAGAGATTTAAAGAATGAAAAGTACAGCGTGGTAGCGGTAATCGGCGATGGTGCCCTGACGGGCGGCATGGCCTTTGAGGCCCTAAACGACGCCGGCCATTCCAAGACCAATCTTATAGTTGTGTTGAACGACAACGAGATGTCCATATCTCAAAATGTAGGCGCTTTGGCTGCTTATCTATCAAAGCTCAGGTCAAATCCCAGGTATACAAGGGTTAAAAAGGGGATAGATTCGCTGGTTCGCAAAATTCCATGGGTGGGGCAGTATTCTGCCAATTTGATTGAAAGATTTAAGAACAGCTTTAAGTATCTCGTGATCTCGGGGATGTTCTTCGAGCAGATGGGATTTACCTATATAGGCCCTATTGACGGTCACAACCTGGCAGCGCTAATTGACGTGATGAAGAGGGCTACCATGGTGGAGGGACCTGTATTCATCCATGTGGTCACCAAGAAGGGCAAGGGTTATGATTTTGCCGAGAAAAACCCCGAGCTGTTTCATGGGGTTCCTCCTTTTGATGTGCAGAGCGGCGAAATAAGTGCAAAAGGTGAGGTTACCTTTTCTCAGGCTTTTGGCCAGCACCTGGTGGAAATGGCACAGCAGGACCCAAGGATTGTAGCCATTACGGCGGCCATGCCGGAAGGCACGGGCCTGGTTGAGTTTAAGAAGCGATTTCCAAATCGCTTTTTTGATGTGGGCATCGCTGAACAGCATGCCGTCACAATGGCTGCTGGACTGGCGGCTAACGGCTTTAGGCCATATGTGGCCATTTACTCTACTTTTTTGCAGCGTGCCTATGACCAGATACTTCACGATGTGTGCCTCCAGAATCTTCCAGTGGTGCTGGCAGTCGATAGAGCCGGCATAGTAGGCGAGGACGGTGAAACCCATCACGGGGTGTTTGATATAAGCTACATGCGGCATATACCCAACATCACTGTGATGGCTCCTAAGAATATAGATGAGCTCAAAGAGATGCTGGATTACTCCTTGACGATGGAAGGGCCTGTGGCCATTCGTTATCCCAAAGGCAACACAGGGATAGACAATATATTTCCTGCAAAGCCGCTTGAGGGATTAAAATGGGAAACGCTGGTAAACGGAAGCGATTGTTGCATATTTAGCTTTGGCAGGATGCTAAAGGTGGCTTTGGAAGTTGCCAGCATCCTCAGAAGGGACGGTATAAGCGCTCGCGTGATAAATGCCAGGATTATCAAGCCGCTGGATGAGCAGCTGCTTATGGATATCTCAAATCGCATAAACAAATGGATTACGCTGGAGGATACCGCCCTTCAGGGAGGGTTTGGGAGCAGTATAAACGAGTTTGTTGCAGCCCATCAGCTCCCTGTATCTGTAATGAATCTGGGCGTAGGTGATCGCTTTGTACCCCATGGTTCGGTGGAGCGTTTGCTCAGCGAGCTGGGGCTTGATTCCAATAGTGTAGCGTTTAAGGTAAAAAAATTTTTGAGCGGATATAGAAAGAGGGCGTATGTCAACTTCTAAAGAGCGATTGGATGTGCTGCTTGTCAGGAAAAATTTGATAGAGAGCCGTGAGAAGGCAAAAGCTGCTATAATGGCGGGGCTTGTATATGTTTGTGGTAAAAAGGTGGATAAGCCTGGCACCCTGGTAAGGGTTGATGAAGAGGTCATCATCAAAGGGGATCCAATTCCTTATGTCAGCCGTGGCGGCTTGAAGCTTGAAAAGGCGCTCAAGACTTTTAACATATCCGTTGAGGGGAAGGTATTTATGGACGTGGGGGCCTCAACGGGTGGGTTTACCCATTGCCTCCTTCTAAACGGCGCTAAAAAGGTCTATGCAATAGATGTGGGGTACGGGCAGATGGCCTGGCAATTGAGGCAGGACCAGCGTGTGGTGGTGATGGAGCGGACCAACATCCGGTATGTTACCGCTGATATGTTTGATGAGCCGATACAGGGCGCCACAATAGATGTGTCGTTTATATCCTTAAAGCTTGTGCTTCCTGTGGTTAAGGAGTTAGTATCCGAGGGCAGCGATATCATAGCCCTCATCAAGCCGCAGTTCGAGGCGGGAAGGGAAAAGGTGGGCAAAAAGGGAATAGTGAAGGACCCCCGCGTTCATGCCGAGGTCCTTTTAGGATTTATAGAGATGTGCCAGCAGCTTGAAGTTACGCTTTACGACATTACCTGTTCCCCCATTACCGGTCCCGAGGGTAACATCGAGTTTTTAGCCCACGTACGCAAGGATACTGCGTCCCCGCTCATATATGTGACCCCGCAGAAGGTGGAACGGGTAGTTGAAGAAGCGCATAGGGAGCTCTTGCGTGGTCAGTGAGGAGGTGCCGCGTGAAAAACATCGGTATTATACCCAATTTTTCAAAGGACCCAGAAGGAGTTCAAACCAGTGCCATCGTATCAAAGATAGAGCAAAAGGGGATGCAACCCCTCGTCTTGCCCGAAGTTTATCAGGTTATAAATGCTGGAAAGGCTGTCGAAAAAGAGAACTTTTACAGCAGTTCGGATTACATATTTGTGTTGGGTGGGGACGGTACCCTGCTGAGAGCAGCCAGGCAGGCTTGCAAGTATGGCCTGCCTGTTTTGGGTATAAATATGGGACGGCTGGGTTTTCTCACCGAGGTAGAGGTTTCGGATATAGACCAGGCACTTGACTCCATTCTGGCAGGCGACTATTACATTGAACGGCGCATGATGCTCAAGGCAAAGCTGGTGCGCCAGGGGATGGAAGTATGTGAGCTGGTAGCTTTAAATGATATAGCCATTGCCAAAGCCTCTTTTGCTCGGATCATTCACCTAAAGGTCTTCATCAACGACGAGTTTGTGGGGTATTACCCCGCAGATGGGGTTTTGGTGTCCAGCCCTACCGGTTCAACGGCCTACTCGCTGTCTGCCGGTGGTCCTATAATCAATCCGGCGATGGAGTGCCTCCTGCTCACGCCTATATGCCCTCATGCTTTGAGCGCAAGAGCCATCGTCACCGACAGCAAGGACGAGATCCGTATTGTGGTGGCTGATAAGAGCCGCGATGTCTTGCTGACGGTTGACGGGCAGGAGGGAGTGCCGGTATACAAGGGGGATAACATAGTTATAACTAAAGCCGAGGTGGAGACCAGGCTTGTACGTATACGGCGACGTAGCTTTTTTAACCTACTGAGGGACAAGATGGCAGAGCGGTTGTCCGATTTGCCAGAGGCAGGAGGGGGGATAGAGGAATGAAGCTGCAGCGCCATGCCAAGATATTGGAACTTATACAGCAAAAAGACATTGAGACACAGGAGGAACTGGCGGAAGAGCTCAGAAATCACGGATTTGACGTCACTCAGGCTACCGTATCTCGTGATATCAAGGAATTGCGGCTCATAAAAGTTCTCACCCCTGCGGGGACTTACAAGTACGCCACCATGAGCAAAATGGATTCCCAAAACTGGGAAAAGCTGATACGCGTCTTTGCTGAGTCGGTTACCTCCATAGACTGTGCTAACAACCTGATCGTGGTCAAAACGCTTTCGGGCAATGCGCAGGCTGCAGCGGCGGCCATTGATGCGCTCAACTGGCCAGAGATTTTGGGGTGCGTAGCCGGGGATGACACCATCCTTGTGGTGGTGAGAGATGCCGATAAGGCAAAGGATGTGATGGAGCGTTTCAAAAGGTTGAGCCGCTATACAAGTTGAGGGGATAGCTGCATGTTGTTTCGATGACAGGTGTGGGGGTGCCTTCATGCTTAGCCACTTGTCCATACAAAACGTAGCTCTCATTGATAACCTTATAATCGAATTCTGTGAGGGGTTCAACGTCCTTACCGGTGAGACAGGTGCTGGGAAATCCATCATAGTTGATGCCATAGGTTTGATGCTGGGCGAGAGGGCTGACAGAGAGCTCATTCAGACAGGGAAGGATCATGCGCAGGTGGAGGGTTTGTTTTGTTTAAAACACCCCGAAAAGGTGGCACCTATCCTTGAGCAGTATGGTATTCCAATCGAAGATGACGGTACTTTGCTGTTGATGCGCCAGCTTTCGCGCAGCGGCCGAAATGTATGCCGCATAAACGGCCAGATGGTGACCCTTTCCGTCTTGAAGGAGATAGGGCAGTACCTGGTGGATATACATGGCCAGCATCAGCATCAATCGCTGCTGAATCCTGATTACCACATCGAAATTTTGGATCGCTTGGGTGGGGATGTCATAGCCCTGCTCAAACAGCAGGTGGGACAGCTGTATTCCCAGTGGAAGGCTGTAAGGCGTGAGATGGAGGACCTCATAAACCTCGAAAGAGACGGGGAACGCATGAAGGACCTTTTAAGCTACCAGATAAACGAGATTGCGGCGGCCAACCTCAAAGTGGGAGAGGATACCGAGCTTCTGAATGAACGCTCCTTGCTGCAGAATGCCGAAAAGATTATGAGTGTGGTTCACGAGGCCTATGACGTTTTATATACGGGCAGCACCACAGGAGCGGCGGTATTTGACCAGCTGGCCAGCGTGAGGGACCGGTTTGCCCAGATAGCCCAGTTCAACGAGGTCTTTGCGCATATAGCGCAGGACATTGAAAACATATATTACCAGTTAGAGGACATCATAGATAGGATAAGGAATTACAGGGACAGCTTTGACTATGACCCTGACAGGCTGGATGAGATTGAGTCTCGCCTGTCGTTGATACATTCTTTGAAGAGAAAATATGGCTCTACTATTGAAGAGATCCTGGCGCTTAAGGAAAAACTTAAGCAGCAGCTGCTTACCATTGAAAGCAGCCAGGAAAAGCTGGAGCAGTTGAAGCTGCAGGAGCACAAAATCTATGGCAATTTGGTAAAGGTTTGCGCTGAGCTTTCCCGTAAAAGAAGGGAAGTGGCAAAGGTGTTCGAGCAGCAGCTAGTGTCCCAGCTTAAGGAATTGGGGATGGAGAAGACCAGGTTCAAAGTAGACATATCGAGCCCCGATGTCGGCAGCATTGATGAAGGCCAGCTTGGAGCATCAGTTTCAAACTACATTACCTCCCAGGGATTTGACAGGGTCGAATTTTTGATATCGCCCAATCCTGGAGAGCCGCTTAAGCCGCTGGCAAAAATCATATCAGGCGGTGAGATGTCCAGGGTGATGCTGGCATTCAAGACGGTACTGGCTGAAAAGGACGACATACCGACCCTGATCTTTGATGAGATAGATACAGGGATAAGTGGGCGGATAGCCAGCGTGGTGGCCGAAAAGATAAATGAGCTGTCGCGTTCTCATCAGGTGATATGCATAACACACCTGCCTCAGATTGCCGTCATGGCAGATAAGCACTACAGGATTGAGAAAAAGGTTTGTGATGGGCGCACTGTGACGCATGTACACCTATTGGACGACCAGGAGCGCCAGATGGAAATAGCCAAATTGATAGGAGGAGCGGAGGTCAGCCAGATAGGGCTGGAACATGCACAGGAGCTAATTGATGCAGCGCGCAAGGTCAAACAGGCGATAAACTGACAGAAAAAGGGCGAAATGCCCTTTATTTTTTTGCCTTTTTTTGCACTGCGGCGCTCTGAATAATTCGTTTTTTTTGAGGTTAACTTAAGTTTATGAATCTCAATTCAACAAATAGGACAGGAGAATGTGACAGCTATGGAGAGATGTAGAACTAAAAAACTGATAGGAATATTTCTGGCATTGATATTTTTGTTCATAAACTATTCTCCCTGGATTCAGAACTTGAGGAATATACCTTCTGAGCTTCAAATTTTTGAGGGCGATGCCCACATACTCAACATCGGGTTGCCGCTTATCGTAAAGATTGAGACCGACAACGTCAATGTTCTAAAATTCAACGGCAATTCCTTGAAGGACCAGCCAAATTATAACATGGCGCGGCCTTTAGCTATACAAACGGTAAACGAAGGCAGCGCTGAACTCATATTTAAGCTCTTTGGCATCATTCCCATCAAGCAGATGAAGGTGAAAGTGGAGCCGGTCAAAAGGGTATTTCCTGGTGGTAACTCTATAGGCGTCTCCATGTATACCCAGGGAGCGCTGGTGGTTGGCATATCCGAGGTCATGGACCCTGAGGGGTTCACCCATTATCCGGCCAGCGAAGCCGGTTTGAGGCCGGGAGATGTAATTGAAAAGGTCAACGGCATCACGGTAGAAAATGCAGATCACCTTTCAAGGCTGGTAAACCAGGTGAAGGAAAAAGGACTTGAGCTGGAAGTGAGAAGGGGTAATACAATATTTAAGACATATATAGTGCCGGTTAGGGATATGCACGATTCTAAGTACAGGCTGGGTATCTGGGTGCGCGACAGCACTGCCGGGGTTGGTACACTTACATTTTACGACCCTGATACCGGATGCTTTGGCGCTCTGGGCCACGCTATTACAGATATCGACACCGGCGTTTTGCTGTCGGTAAAAAATGGCGAAATAGTGCGGTCCACTATAATAGATGTCAAGCAGGGCAGGCGTGGTGAACCGGGAGAACTCAAGGGCGTGTTTTCAAGCAAGCAGAGAGCCATAGGCAATATACTGCGCAATACCCAGTACGGGATATACGGAAAGATGTATCATCCTTTGCCAGAGCTTCATTATGACAAGCCGCTGCCGGTATGTTCCCAGTACGATGTAAAGGTGGGCAAGGCAAGCATACTGACCACGGTGGACGAAGAGGGTGTAAAAGAGTTTGAAATTCGAATAGTCAAGGTAAACGTTCAACAGCATCCCAGCTCCAAGGGAATGGTCATAGAGATTACAGACCCCGAACTGCTTGCGCGAACAGGAGGAATCGTACAGGGAATGAGCGGCAGCCCAATTATTCAGGATGGGAAGATTGTGGGCGCTATTACCCATGTATTTGTGAACGATCCTAGGAGGGGATACGGCATATTCATAGAATGGATGCTGGAAGAATGTCAGAAAATCATCGATTGATGTAAAGGTTTGGAGTTTCCTGGTGAAGGTGAATTTGGCAAAAAAAGTAGTAAACCGACAATTGTTTTTTTGAGGTATGGGCAGGAAATTTTATGCATGTGTCGAATAAAAATTTAAGTATGAGAGCGTCGGAGTTTGTATATGGGGGGTATTTTAAAATGAAAAATAGTATAAAGGTCCTATTGGCGGATGATAACAGGGAATTCTGTGATATTATCAGCAAGTATTTGGAAAAACAGGATGATATGGAAGTTGTGGGAATAGCAAATGATGGGATAGAAGTTCTTGATATGGTTCCCAAAATAAAGCCGGATGTAATCGTTCTGGATATCATAATGCCCCATCTCGATGGGTTGGGTGTCTTGGAACGGTTGAATAACCTCGATTTGGAGCAGCCACCCAAAATCATTGTGTTGTCGGCGGTTGGACAGGATAAGATTACCCAGCGCGCCATTGTACTGGGAGCAGATTACTATATGGTTAAGCCTTTTGATATGGAAGTGTTTGTGAAAAGGATCCGCGAGGTGGTACTGGGCCTCTCGCCCGACGTGGGAGCGCCTGTATTTTCTGTCAGCCAGTCGGCCCAGAGCTTCCAAGCTTCTATCCTTCCATTGAACAGGCGTACCTATGAGAGGGCGTCTTCAATTGAGGCTGATGTCACCAATATCATTCACGAAATAGGGGTGCCGGCTCACATTAAAGGGTATCATTACTTGAGGGAGGCTATACTGCTGGTGATAAACAACATGGACCTTCTAGGAGGGATTACCAAGGAGCTTTATCCCATGATTGCCGAGAAATTCAATACTACCCCCAGCAGAGTGGAAAGGGCTATACGCCATGCTATCGAGGTGGCTTGGAACAGAGGCCGTGTAGAGACCATAAACAGGATATTTGGATATACCGTCCATGATGAAAAGGGCAAGCCCACCAACGGGGAGTTCATTGCCATGATAGCTGACCGCTTAAGGCTGCAGATAAAATCGTCGGCTCACTGATTTGATAAAGTGGCATTAAAAGGTATTTGATGGATGCCATGCAAACAGCATAAATTCATACCTCTTGATATCGATGGCAGCGATCTTTCGCTGCCTTATTTTTTTATGTTTATGTATATTTAATGTGGTAATGCAAACCATATATGTATGGATATTGATTTTTGAATGATACAAGCCAAGGGTGTTGAGCTTATGATAAAAGGTCGGGCAAAAAAGGATAGGCGCACCAAAAACCTCATTGGACGGCTTATGCCGGGCGATATAGCGGTGATATACCATCAGGACCTGGATGAGGTTGCGGCCTTGCATCTGGTGGAAAAAAGGGTAAAGGCCGTCATAAATGGAGCTTTGTCCATAAGTGGGCGATATCCCAACCAGGGGCCCAAAATCCTTTCAGAGGCAGGTATACCCATTATCGACAACGTCGGCCGGGAAGCCTTTGAGCATATACAGGATGAGGATTATCTAGAGATAGATGAGAAAGGCCTGTGGGTAAACCACAGGTATTTGTGCGACGTCAAGTTCCTGGATAAGGATGAAGTGGAGAAGAAGATGAAGGAGGCCAGCGAAAACATATGGGGTGTACTCCGTGAGTTCATAGATAACACTTTGGATTACGCTGAAAAGGAAAAGGATATGGTGATTGGCCCTGTAAAGGTGCCACCCATCAAGGCCAGGATGGAAAAGCGCCATGTGCTTATAGTGGCAAGAGGTAGAAACTATATTGAGGATTTAAAGGCTATACGCTCATATATCGATGAGGTACGTCCCGTGATGATTGGGGTGGATGGTGGAGGAGACGCATTGCTGGAGTTTGGCTACAAGCCCGACATAATAATAGGCGATATGGACAGCGTCAGCGATCGCTGTTTGAAAAGCTGTGGGGAAATAGTTGTACATGCCTATCCCGATGGGCGTTGCCCTGGCATGGAACGAATCCGGGCCCTGGGGCTGGAAGCAGTCACGTTTCCATTTCCGGGTACAAGCGAGGACGTAGCCATGATACTGGCTTATGAGAATAAAGCCGAGTTGATAGTCATGGTGGGCAGCCATAATAGCATGATCGACTTTCTGGAAAAGGGGAGAAAGGGAATGGCCAGCACTCTGCTGGTGAGGATGAAGGTGGGATACAAAGTGGTTGATGCCAAAGGTGTGAGCGAGCTCTATAAAAACCGTATCCAGCCCGGATATATAGCTGCTATATTTGCCGCGGCCATGTTTCCCATTCTGCTCATAGCGCGCATGTCACCGCAGATTCAAGATTTATATCAGCTGATAGCGCTTCGGATAAAGCTATTACTCGGTCTGTAGGTGAAGAGGCCATGTTGCATCTTAAGTACTACATCATCCTGCTAATCGGAATATTTCTTGCGCTGGGACTGGGAATTTTGATTGGCGTAACGCTTGAGAACAATAACGTGTTGGAAAATCAACAGGAACTCATCATCCGTCAAATAGAAAGTGAATTTGAGGCTTTAAGAAACGAGGCCGACATGCTTAAAAAAACCCTGGCCGCGCTAGAAGAACAGAAAGCCCAGGCAGACTCTACCTGTGAATATTTATTCTCTCGGCTTATAGAGGACAGGTTGCACGGCCTTAAGGTTTCGATTATAAACCTGGGTCAGGACAATATTTCCCCTGACTTGATACAGCTTTTGAAGCTGGCCGGAGCGTCGGTTGAGTCCAGCATAACCGTTCGGACCGATTTATATGCAAGGCAGGATTTGAGCGCAGCGCTGGAAGCTTTTTTGCAGAATGGTCAGGATGGCATGGAGAGAAACGATTTTCACAGCATAGTTGCCGGCGAGCTAGTCTCAAGTCTTATTGAGGGGGCGTTTACGCCGCTATCCGTTCGATTAAAGGAGATGCACCTAATTCAAGCTTCCAGCAACCTCAAGCAAAGCAGCGATGTGGTCATATTGTGCAGCAACGGAAAGGATAAACCGGCACAATCTTCGCAAGAAAGCAATTTTGATATGGTGCTCATTCAGACCGCGCTCAATATGGGACTGCCCGTTGTGGCGGTGGAGCCATCCTCGGTGGAGGAGAGCGCTATTTCAGAATACGAGGAGCTGGGGGTTTCAACCGTCAGGAATATCGACACGGTTTACGGCAAGCTGGCGTTGATATCGATACTGGAAGCCAATAAGCCCGAGTAAGATAGCAGAGCCTATCTTGTCATCTGAAGGAGGGCGTATCAGATGGACTGTCGGGATGTGGGGGTCGTCATTCCGGCATATAACGAGGAACAGCGCATTGGCAGCACTTTAAGGGCGCTAAGGAGCCTCCACTGGGTTCGTGAGATTGTGGTGGTGGATGACGGATCAACCGACAATACTGCCCAGGTGGCGCTGAGGGAAGGCGCAAGCCTCATAAAGCTGGCGCGAAACCATGGCAAGGGATATGCCTTGCGTCAGGGATTAAAGGCCGTATCCAGTCCCATTGTGCTGGTTTTGGATGCCGACCTGGGGCAGAGCGCCATTGAAGCGGCAAAGCTGATACAGCCCATCAGGGAAGGCAGGGCTGACGTGGCAATTGCGCGGTTTCCTAGCCTGCCCGGCAGACACGGCTTTGGGCTGGTAAAGGGCCTATCCAGAATCGGGATACGGCTTTTGACGGGGAAGGATTTGAATGCCGTGCTTTCGGGCCAGCGCGCTTTCAGGAAAGAGGCCATAAACCTGGAGTTTTTCAAATACAGGAGGTTTGGCATAGAATTTGGGATGACGGTGGATTTGCTCAACCATGGTCTCAGGATATGCGAGGTGGATGTTGAGATGACCCATCGCGTCACAGGACTCAATCTTGCAGGGATACTGCACAGGGCAAGGCAGTTTAAGGATATATTTGCCGTTCTGATGGCCAAGCTGTGGGAAAAGGCGGGGACGAAAAAGGTCTATGAGGTTGATTGATCAAATCGCGTCGCTGGTGCTGTCCTGCTTTGCTGTGCGGTTTTTTATGCCTCGCATCTTTAAAATGCTGAAAACCAGGGGAATGATTGTAAAAAATTATAGGGGGCAGCCTGTTGTCACATCCATGGGCTTGACCTTCATCTTTCCATGCGCCTTGAGCATCATCCCCTTTATGGTTGCAGGAATTGAGCCGGAACATATGGCTTTTTTAATAGTTGTCACCTCGCTGGTATTGGCCGGCTTTATAGACGATGTGCTGGGGGAGGCGACCATAAAGGGCATAAAGGGTCATGTGGCTGAACTCATTAAGGGCAGGATATCTACAGGGGGAGTCAAGCTCATAATAACGGCATTGGTGGGGATGTTTGTATCCTGCTGTTATCACAAAAGCCTGATAGCCTGGGGAGTTTATGCGCTGTTATTTTCGCTGTTCGTCAATTTCATAAATCTTATGGATTTAAGGCCTGGACGCGCCATAAAAGTATTTCTGCTGTCTGTTATTCTCCTTATGATTTTGGGGGGATTCTCAAATATTTGGATATTAATTCCAGTTTTGACTGCTTTACCCTTTCATATGAAAGGCGAGATGGAGGAGAAGTACATGCTGGGAGATACGGGAGCCAATCTTTTAGGGGGAATAGCCGGTTTTTACGCCATCAAAGCTGTAACATTGGCACCGGCAGCTGTGATGGCGGCGGTGCTGCTGTCAATTCATGTGATAGCCGAGTACCGCTCTTTATCGAGATTCATAGAGTCGATTCCCGCACTGCGGTTCATCGATCAATTGTGGAGGTTGAAAACAGATGGGGATACGAGCATGGATAGAGCTTAAAAGAGGAGTGGTAAAGGAAACACTGGAGCGCAATGAGAGCGGTACAGCCGTTGTCAGGCTCGAAATTGATCATCCCTGCAAGCTGGCAATGGTGTACCTGCCATTGACGGGATCAGTTGACGTAGGAGATGAGGTACTGGTCAACACCACCGCCTGCAGTCTGGGCCTGGGTACAGGGGGCTATCACTTTGTGGTGTGCAACCTCAATATGAAGGACAACGCTTTTGTCAGCAGAGGTCACGGCATGAAGCTGAAATATACTCCTCTTCAGATACAGCTTCTCTTGTCCGAGGAGGAGAAAAGCCCACATCATGCCTATTACAACCAGCCGATTGATTTTCGGGGCAAGCTGGTGTATGTCGGAGAGCTGCACAGCATGCTGCCTCCGCTATGCGCCTACCTTAAGTACTTTTCCGGTGGTAGCATATCTATTGCGTATGTAATGACAGATCACGGGGCGCTGCCCATAAGCTTCAGCCGAAACGTCGGCCTGCTCAAAAAGAAAGGGCTACTGGATGTTACCGCCACCTCGGGCAATGCCTTTGGCGGGGACTATGAGTGCGTAAACATATACACTGCCCTGAAGGCTGCTCTCAATGTGGCCAACTGCGACGTGGCCATTGTGGCCATGGGGCCCGGCATACTGGGGACCGGCACCACATTTGGGTTCAGTGGCCTGGAGCTGGGGCTATATGTCAACCTGGTGGCGGCCTCAGGAGGGCATGTGGTGTACATACCGCGGCTGGGGTTTGGCGATGTCAGGGAGCGCCACATAGGAATAAGCCACCATTCTCTGACGGTGCTCAGGGACATTATCCAATACCCCCTCCCCCTTGTGCTGCCTTTAATGGATAAATCAAGGCAAACAAGAGTTGTAAAGCAGCTTAAAAGCAACGGGCTGCTTGCCAAGTATAGGACAATTTTTCTAAGCGGCAAGGATATAAGGAGAGCTTTGGAGCATTACGGTCTTGCTCCCACCACCATGGGCAGGGGTATCGATGAGGAGCCCTATTTTTTTTACGCCTTGGGGGCAGCAGCGCGCTATGGTTTGACGGAGGTCCTCAAAATATGACATGGCAATATAGGTAAGGACAGGTTATAAATTCCCCTTAAGGCTCATAGTTATCAAGTAGGACAAATATTATAAAAGGCCTCGGGGGGATACCTCCATTGAACGCTTTGAAGATAAAAACCAATATAATGCTTCATATAAGGGAGAACATAGCCCTTTACCTGCTTGTGGTGTTTGTCTTTATCACAGGGGTGGCTGCCGGAGGATTCACGGTCAGCTCCATCAGCGCTGAGCAGCGGGTGTATCTGGCCGATTACCTGCAGGGGTATTCGTATATTCTTGGCAATCACCCCTATGTGGATAGGCCGATGATATTTATAAAAGCTATGCTGCAGAACGTACAAACCGCTTTTTTCATCTGGCTGTTTGGGTTGAGTTACCTGAGCACCCCTTTAGTGCTGATAACTGTGGGAATCAGAGGCTTTTTTCTGGGATTCACTGTGGCTTTTTTGATTGATTATTATGCCTTTAACGGATTGTTTATGGTACTGACGTGCATTTTACCGCAGTCGTTTATCCATATACCTTGCCTTATGGTTATGGGCGTATTGGCTTTGCAATTTGGAATAGAGAGGTTCAAAATAAGAAAGTTGCCCCATTTAAAGCAGATGAGGCTGCGGAGAATAGCTCCTTACACCTTCAAGTTTGTGCTCATCATCATAGCTTTTTTTATAAGCAGCCTGTTTGAGGCTTTTGTAGTGCCCCTGGTCTTCAAATTTTTGTTTGCCAATATGTTGAAGGTGAAGGATTTTATAACCTTTTTACCGAAATAGATAAAATAGTACTCAACCAGCCGACATAAGAAGCATTGATGGGTATCATAATATTCGACATGGCAGCATTGGAACCAAATAGATGATATTGAGGGGTGAGATGTGTGTACAAAAACGCCGCTGAGTTCATTCAAAAGAGGATTGATGTACGGCCTACGGTGGGGTTGATACTGGGGTCGGGTCTGGGAGATGTGGTCGATACCATAGAGGACCCTATCTTTATCGATTATAAGGACATACCCGGCTTTCCAAAGACGACTGTGCCGGGTCACAAAGGCCGATTTGTGGTTGGACGATGTCAGGGGAAAGAGATAATAGCGGCCCAAGGGCGGTTTCATTATTACGAGGGCTATGATATGGAACAGGTGGTTTTGCCGGTCCGCACCATGAAGATTCTGGGGGTACAGACGCTTATTATTACCAATTCCGCAGGAGGAATAAACCCCGATTTTTCGCCCGGCGATCTGATGGTCATAAGGGACCACATAAACATGTCGGGCGTCAATCCATTGAGGGGGAGAAATATGGATGACCTTGGCCCGCGATTTCCGGATATGACCTATGCGTATGACCCGGACTTGAGGCGCCTTGTTATGGATACTGCAAAGGAGATGGGGCTGAAAGTCAGGGAAGGGGTTTATGCCATGATGCCAGGCCCTAGCTATGAGACCCCGGCTGAGATACGCATGCTGCAGAGGCTGGGCGCCGATGCGGTTGGTATGTCCACTGTACCCGAGGTCATAGCCGCTGTCCATGCCGGCGTAAAGGTGGTGGGCATCTCATGCATCACCAACATGGCTGCAGGGCTATTGGACAAGCCTTTAACCCATGAAGAGGTCATTGAGACGGCCGGGCAGGCGGCCAGGGATTTTGCCAGGCTCTTGCTGGGTTTTATTGCGAAAATGTGACTGCTGTAATCTATCAATGCATGTTAATGCAACAGTTTCGCTGAAACAGATATAAGCCGATTTGACGGGCGCTTTTTGATGTGCATAACCCTTCTATTCGATGGAAAACCTAATCCTAGATGATGATTATAGGAGGGATCACATTGAGCACATTAAAAAGCGCTATTCTTTGCTGGTTGTTAACAATACTTTTTGTTATAATGCCATTCGGGGTGGCTGCAGCTGCACAACCGGTGACTGAGCTCCCCTTTGCTATACAGTCCAAAGCGGCACTACTTATGGATTATGAGACGGGTACCGTGCTGTATGAAAAAAACGCCCACGAGAAGCTTCCTGTGGCCAGCATAACCAAAATTATGACCCTTCTGTTGGCCATGGAAGCCATTGAGGACGGCAGGCTAAAGCTGGATGATCCCGTACATGTCAGCGAATATGCAGCCAGCATGGGCGGATCTACCGTATTTTTGGCTCCGGGCGAGACGTTTCCGGTATCCACCATATTGGAAAGCATAATAGTAGCATCGGCCAACGATGGTAGCGTTGCTCTGGCTGAAAAGATATATGGCAGCCACGAGCTGTTCGTACAGAAGATGAACGAACGGGCCCAGCAATTGGGAATGAAAAACACCCATTTTGTCAACTGTACCGGCCTGCCTGCAGAAAACCATTATACCACCGCATATGACGTTGCTCTGATGAGCAGGGAACTGTTGAAGCACCCCCTGTTTTTCAAGTGGAGCACAATCTGGCTGGATTACATGAGGGACGGGCAGACCATGCTGGTCAACACCAACAGGCTGGTCAGGTTTTATGAAGGCTGTGACGGCGTGAAGACGGGCTATACTGAAGAGGCCGGGCACTGCATTTCGGCCACTGCAAAGCGTGGGAACCTGAGGCTTATAGCTGTTATACTGGGGGCACCCACATCTCAGGTCAGGTTCAGTGAAGCCAGCAAGCTTTTAGATTACGGCTTTGCGAATTACGAGTCGGTTCTGCTGGTGAAGAAGGGCCAGATCGTCCAAAACGAGATACCTGTAACGGGAGGAAAGACCAGCAAGATAATGGGACTGGCGGCCGATAACTTGTCATTGCTGCTCAGCAAGGGCGATTCAAAGGAGTTTACGAAGGACGTACAGATTCCGGCTCCCTTGAGGGCTCCCATCAATCAGGGACAAAAGATAGGGGTACTGACGGTGAAGAGGGACGGCAAAGAGGTTGGAAAAGTGGACATCGTGGCAGGAGAATCGGTGGAGGTTGCCGGCGTGTTTGATTATTTCAGCAGGATATTTAACAACTGGCTTAAGAGACCGGTAAACGAAAAAAACAGGTGATGCCCCAGCTGGCCTATTGACAGTTAGATTTTACTTGAAAATTGCTGGCATAATGCCGCTGGCAGATTGAAATGGATCGGCAAAGATGTATCGCCGGTCCATTTTTTATTTGATTTAAAAAGAAAAAATCCAGCTCAAAGGGTTTCATAACGGCGCCTAATAATGTACAATAAAATCATGGAATAGTTGTCTCTATGTTTTGTTTTAAAAACTTTTAAAGGCGATTATTATGTGAGGGAACGGAGGGTTGTCTGAATTGTACATGAACTGGATTGACGTACTTTTAAGCCTGCCGGCTGTGTTTTTGGCCATATCCTTCCATGAGTTTGCCCATGCCCTTACAGCCTATTGGCTGGGGGATCCCACTCCTAAAAATCAGGGGAGGCTTACCTTATATCCTTTGGCCCACGTGGATTGGCTGGGTCTAATATTATTTGCTCTATTCAGGTTTGGCTGGGCCAAGCCGGTACAGGTCAATCCTGCAAACTTCAAAGACCGAAAGTGGGGCAGCATCATCGTGTCTTTTTCGGGGCCGCTGGCCAATATGCTGCTGTCTCTTGTCGCCCTGGTAATTTTGGTGGCAGCAAAGCTGTCTATTTCCTCCTACAGAGGCATTCTGTTGGGAATTATTGACCGTGTAGTGCAGCTGAATATAATATTTGCCATTTTGAATTTAATACCCATACCCCCTTTTGACGGGTATCACATTATAAAAGGGCTATTTTATCGCAGGAATGTCAGGTTTTTCTGGAATTATGAGTACTACGGCATGTTCATACTGTTTGCTTTTGTATTGCTGGGGGGGTTTAATCTAATTGTGCGCATTCCTGCCCAATACATTTACCAGCAATTGATGTATCTGCAAAGCTTTTTGCTTTCTTTATTGCAATAAACGGTAAGGAAAGGGGTAATAAGGGTTTGGGTTATCAGGTAAAGCTTGAGGTTTTTGAAGGGCCGCTAGATCTTTTGCTGCACCTTATCTCCAAGGCCAAAATCAACATAGAGGACATATCGATATCCGAGATAACCGCACAGTACATGGATTACCTCAACCAGATGCAGGCACTGGATATCGACATTGCAAGCGAATTCATGGTCATGGCTGCTACTTTGCTTCATATAAAGTCCTGCAAGCTGCTTCCAAAGCCTGCGCAGCAGTCAGAGGAGCAGGAGCCTGACCCACAGCAACAGTTGATTCAGAGGCTTAAGGAATACAAGAAGTACAAAGACGCCGGTGAATGGCTGCGTGAAAGGTATATGGTGTATTCCAACATGTACAGCAAGCTGCCAGAAGAAGTGGTAGATACAGGCGAGGATATAAAGTTCTCAAATGTGACCAAGCAGGACATTGCGCAGGCCATGATGGACCTGCTGAAGAGGAAGAACGCCTCTCAGCAGGCCCAACCTGTTGTCCGTAACATTAAGCCTGAGACCATATCGCTTCAGGACAGAATAAGGCAGCTGACGGCCGTACTGGTAAGGCGTGGAAAGGTGCTGTTTTCCCAGCTGGTCAGCAAGAAGTTTTCCAGGCTGTATATTATCGTGACCTTTTTGGCGCTGCTGGAGATGATAAACAGGGGATGGATCAAGGTACAACAATCCAGGCCATTTTCTGATATACTCATTCAAAGGAAGGGATTGAGATGGAAGAACAACAGATGATGGCTGTGGCAGAAGCAATTCTGTTCATTGCAGGGGATCCCGTACCTGTAAGGAGCATTGCCGAGGTACTGGACATAGACGTCGATACCGCCGAGCGGCTGATGGAGAAGATGGCGGAAGCCTACGCTTCGCAGCATCGGGGATTGCAGCTCATAAGGATCAACGACGCATATCAACTGGTTACCCGCCCTGAGTACGGTGAGTATATTCGCAGGTTTACCGGTGCGGCCAAGGAGCAGTCGCTTTCCAGAGCGTGCCTTGAAACGCTGGCCATCATCGCTTACAACCAGCCTGTGACAAAAGCGGATATCGAGCAGTTGAGGGGGGTAAAGTGCGACCATGCCATTGCGGTGCTGCTGGAGAAAAATCTGATCCGCGAGGTGGGGAGGCTTGACGCACCGGGGAAACCCAAGCTGTACGGGACCACAGAGCTGTTTTTGAAAAGCTTTGGGCTGTCGAGCATCGATGACTTACCGCCTCTCAAGCCGCAGCAGGCCACATGACCTTATTCCTTGCCCCGTGTATTTTTTTTATGAAGCGTGAAAAACTAGAAAAAAATGCATGGGGTGCAGGTGGCTGTGGCTTTATACGTTTGGATAATTTTGGCTGTATTGGCTCTGTTTATTTTGGTCAGCATGGTCACGGTACATATAGAGATAAGTGTAAGGGTAAAAAACGGGCGGAGCAGGTCATTTATAGTTGTACGGGCTTTAGGGGGACTTGTGCGCAGGAAGATGGCCTTTGCTATGAAGCCCGATGCTGAGCACCCGCTTTTTTTGGATGCACGGAAACCATCTACTCAGGATGAAACAGCCATATCTCCCCAGGAAATCATAGGATTAATAAGAAAAGGCTTGAGAGCCGTGCACCAGAACAGCAAATATTTCAAATACATCAAGGATAAGATACAAGTGGAGGCTTTTGCTGTAACTGCCAGGCTGGGTACTGGCGACGCCGCCCATACGGCGCTGCTGTGCGGCAGCCTTCTCTCGCTCCTGCACATAGCGCTTTTTCATCTGCAAAACAAATATTATCTCGAAAAAAAGAGAGTCAATGTCACACCGGTGTTTGACAGGGAGGATTTTGAGCTGCACTTCGATTGCATAATAGCCCTTAAATTGAGATATATTATAATTGCTGGAATGCAAAAAACAGCTGAAAAAATAAAGGGCGGTGAAAAAATTGTCAGGGCATCCAATTGAAAACATCATGAAGACCACCATGGAAAACATCAAGGAGATGATAGATGTAAATACCATTGTGGGCGATGCTGTAGAGACGGCAGATGGCAATGTCATCATACCGATATCCAAGGTTTCCTTCGGCTTTGTGGCAGGCGGTGGAGAATACAAGGATGGAGGCAAGGAACAAAAGCAGGGCAAGGGCGGTGGAGAGGGCGAGCCTTCGGCATCCATTCCTTTTGCAGGTGGTACTGGAGCGGGCGTGTCGGTCAACCCGGTGGCGTTTTTGGTGGTGGGGGGTGGCAAAGTCAGGCTTTTGCCGGCCCGTTTTCGCACTTCCGCTGACCGCATTATTGAGATGATCCCTCAGCTGCTGGAAGACATACAAAACCTGGTTGGTCCAAAAAAAGAAAACGTACAGAATACCCCTACACAGCAAAATGTGCAATAGGCGGCCAAAAGCCGCCTTTATTTTATGCCCCCTTTGGTGTATACTATAACTTGTATTTCAAATAAGGAGAGGTAAACTGCATCTTGAGATACGTGCCTGTATTGAAAGGAGATGTCCTGTGCGCCTGCAAAAGTACATGGCTCACTGTGGAGTGGCTTCGCGCAGAAAATGCGAGGAAATGATAAAGCAGGGCCGGGTTACCGTTAATGGTCAAGTGGTGACTCAGCTTGGAGTAAAGGTGGACCCGCAAAAGGATGAAGTAAGGGTGGACGGCAAGGCCATTTCCCTGGAACAAAGACGGGTATACATCCTTCTCTATAAACCGCGGGGGTATGTGACCACGGTGAAAGATACCCACGGAAGGCCCACCGTTGTGTCGCTGGTGGGGAATCAGCCCGCCAGGGTATATCCGGTAGGGAGGCTGGATTTCGACACCGAGGGGGTGCTACTTCTTACCAACGACGGGGAGCTGGCCAACAGGCTTATGCACCCGCGGTACGGCGTGGAAAAGGAGTATTATGCGGTGGTGGACGGCCGTCCTTCCAAGTCACAAATTCAAGCGTTTATAGATGGGGTTGACATAGGCGATGCCATTGCGCATGCCCATAAGGTAAGGTTGCTCTGGCAGAAGGGCAACAGTTCGGCATTCAAGGTGGTATTGAAGGAGGGGAGAAACAGGCAGATAAGGCGGATGTTTGAAGCCATCGGCTGTCCGGTTAAATTTTTAAGGAGGGAGCGACTGGGCAATCTGGTGCTGGGCGATTTAAAGCCCGGGCAGTGGCGATACCTTGATGAGGGCGAGGTAATGCAACTTTTGAAGCTCACGGAGGCGGAAACATGATAACCTTTAGGAAGATTGAGCCTCAAGACCTGGACAAGATATACTTAAATGAGGTTTTGCGGCCTTTGATTACCGTATCGAGCCAGGGCGAGAGGTTTGCTGTCGTGATTGAAGAAGATGGGGCCATAAAGGGAGGCGTAAGCGGCTACAGGCAGGGTGAAGACGCGTTTATACAGTGCGTTGCGGTGCTGCCCGGCCTGGAGGAAGATTCTTTGCTTGACGGCCTGATCCGTTCGTTTGTGTACATACTCGAGAGGGATGGCGTTCAGAGGCTTTTTGCCATGGGCGACGAAAACCAGCACCTCTACGAGAGGATAGGGTTTAAGCGCTTTGACAGCCAAGATTCGGATTACTGCCTAGTTTTGGACATCCCGTCTTTTTTTGAGCAAAAGACCTGCAGGTGAAATGGCTTGCAGCAATTTTTTCTATACAAAAGGGCGAGTTTTTGATATAATTCTATATCAAATTTATCGATATTAGAAAATCTGGGAGGATGAAAGGATGGAACTGTGGTACACTGAGAAGCAAACACCTAATGTTGGAATTACGTGTAAAACTATAAGCACGCTGGTGGTAGAAAAGACCAACTATCAAGAACTGGCCATCATAGATACGGTAGAGTACGGGCGAATGCTGGTGCTGGACGGCATGGTTCAGACGACAGTGAAGGATGAGTTTGTGTACCATGAGATGATCACCCACATACCCCTGTTCACTCACCCCAATCCCAAGACGGTGGCTGTTATCGGAGGCGGAGACGGCGGAACGGTACGCGAGGCGCTCAAGCACCCTTCGGTTGAAAAAGTATACCTGGTTGAAATCGATGAGAGGGTGGTGGAAAACAGCAAGAAGTACCTCCCGGAGATCAGCTGTGGCCTTTCTGATCCAAGGTGTGAGGTGCTGTTCCAGGACGGAATTGAGTTTATAGCACAGCACGAAAATTCCTTTGACGTTGTGCTGGTGGATTCGACTGAACCCATTGGGCCAGCTACTGGATTGTTTTCTAAAGATTTTTATTCATCGATATACAGGGCCTTGAAAGAAGACGGACTTTTTGTGGCCCAAACCGAGTCCCCATTTTTCAACGCCGAACTTATTCGCAGCGTGTATGCCAGCATAAAGCAGATCTTCCCAGTAACACGCCTTTACCTGGCTTCCATTCCTACTTATCCCAGCGGGCTGTGGAGCTTTACCCTTGGCTCAAAACGGTATGACCCGTTAGAGGTCGATGAAGAGAATATCTTGGATATCGACACCAAGTATTATTCTCCTGAAATCCATAAATCGGTCTTCAAGCTACCGCGCTTTGTCAAAAACCTGTTAGAAAGCTGTGAATGATTTTTCCAGGATTGACATAAGCGTTTATCATCGTTATCATTTTAAGAGGCATTGACTTCGTTTGCGTTATGGAAAGGAAATGGTACAGATGCTGAAGGAGTACAGGTGGAGCAATCGGTTCATGGGCAGCAGAGAATGCTATGATGAGAGCGATGTGATAATGGTGGGGGCACCCATGGACTATAGCGTCAGCTATAGGCCGGGTGCCCGGTTTGCCCCCCAGAAGATCAGAGAGGTCTCATATGCCATTGAAGAGTACAGCCCGTATATGGACAGGGACCTCTCGGAAGTAAGATTTTTTGATGCAGGGGACCTGGAGCTTCCCATGGGAAATATCGTATCCAGCCTGGAAATTATCCAGCAAGCTGCCCGTGAGGTACTGGAAGATGGTAAAAAGCCCATATTTCTGGGTGGCGACCACCTCATCACTTATCCGGTGGTCAAGGAGGTTTACGATAAATACGGGGATCAGCTCAGGCTTCTGCATTTCGATGCTCATGCCGATTTGAGGGAAGAGTATCTGGGCGAGAGAAACTCTCACGCCTCGGTGATCAGGCTGTGCAGCCAATTCCTTCCATCAAAGAACATATTTCAATTTGGCATTCGCTCTGGAACGCGCGAAGAATTCAAGTGGGCAGGGGAAAACCTCAATTTTTATCCATTTGAGGTTTTGCAACCCTTGAAAGAGGTTATAGATGTATTAAAGCCTTATCCCGTATATATTACGCTGGACATAGATGTTGTGGACCCTGCGTATGCCTGTGGTACAGGTACTCCCGAACCCGGGGGATGTATGCCCCATGAGATCTTTCAGGCGTTTAGAGCGATGAAGGGCTTAAACATCGTTGGTATGGATCTGGTGGAGGTAAATCCGGTATACGACACAGCAGGTGTAACCTCCATATTGGCTGCAAAGATAATACGAGAGGCTATGCTGATAATTTAAAAATTTAAATAAAAAATTTTTTAGAAAAAAGAAGGAAAAAGGATATTGATGTAGAATTAAAAGAAGTTGGGTCAGGAGTTTTATTTTTTAAAATTTTAAAACGATCTGGAGGGTGTTGGATGAGTACATACGACAAAATAAGGCTTATGCAGGATCGAAAGCTGGCCATCCGTCAGGGCGGTGGCCCAGAGAGGATTCAAAAGCAGCACGAGAGCGGCAAACTGACTGCTCGCGAGAGGATTGAACGGCTGGTAGATCCAGGTAGTTTTGTCGAGATCGATGCGTTTGTGGAGCATCGCTCGGTGGAGTTTGGCCTGGATAAGATGAAGATGCCTGCCGACGGAGTGGTGACAGGCTATGCCACCATCGATGGTAGGCCAGTATATTTGTATTCCCAGGACTTTACCGTTATGGGCGGTTCGCTGGGCGAGATGCACGCCAAGAAGATCACCAAGATAATGGACATGGCCATGAAGACGGGCTGTCCCATCATATGCATCAACGATTCGGGTGGGGCAAGGATCCAGGAAGGCATAGACGCCTTAAGCGGCTATGGCGAGATCTTTTTCCGCAATACCATGGCCTCTGGCGTCGTTCCGCAGATTTCGGTGATAGTTGGGCCGTGTGCCGGTGGGGCGGTCTATTCTCCAGCGCTTACCGACTTTGTGTTCATGGTGGACAAGATAAGCAAGATGTTTATAACGGGTCCGCAGGTGGTTGAGGCGGCAACGGGTGAAAAGGTGACGGCAGAGGATTTGGGTGGCGCTTTGACCCATAACAAGATTAGCGGTGTTGCGCACTTCATGAGTGCCACCGAGGAAGAGTGCTTTGCTTCGGTGAGAAAGCTTTTGAGCTATCTGCCGCTCAATAACATGGAGGACCCGCCGCTTTATGAGTGCCAGGACGACCCCAACAGGCTGGCACCTGAGCTTAGCAGCATCATTCCTGACAATCCCAACAAGGCTTATGATGTGAAGGATGTGATCAGGCAGGTAGTGGACTACGGCGAATTCTTTGAGGTCCAGGCGCTGTATGCCCCCAACATCGTTGTGGGGTTTGCGCGCCTCAATGGCAGGTCGGTAGGCATTGTGGCCAACCAGCCCAGTCAGCTGGCTGGATGCCTGGATGTAAACGCATCCGATAAGGCGGCGCGGTTTGTGCGCTTCTGTGACGCCTTCAACATTCCAATCATAACGTTCACCGATGTTCCGGGATATCTGCCGGGTGTGGAGCAGGAACACGGTGGTATTATTCGACATGGCGCAAAGCTGCTTTATGCATATTCCGAGGCAACCGTTCCGAAGATCAACGTCATTTTGCGCAAGGCATATGGTGGCGCGTATATAGCCATGAGCAGCAAGCATCTGGGGGCTGACATAGTAATGGCATGGCCTACGGCTGAGATTGCTGTGATGGGGCCTGAAGGTGCTGCCAACATCATATTCAAGAAGGAGATCGAAAGTTCGGCTGATCCCGTTCAGGCCAGGCAGCAGAAGATTGAAGAATACCGCGACCGCTTTGCCAATCCCTATGTGGCTGCTGCCCGCGGCTATGTCGATGACATAATCGAGCCCGAGGCTACAAGGCCACGGCTTATAAGCGCTCTTCAGATGCTGGAAGGCAAGCGCGAAAACAGGCCACCCAAAAAGCATGGCAATATACCGGTCTGATCAGATTGAAATGAGGTGGGTAAGGTTGGATATTATATTGAGCAGTCTAAAAGTGATGGTTCTTGGTATGGGAACCGTATTTGTTGCCTTAATTGGTCTGGTATTTATAATCAAAGCCTTGCATAGGCTTACCGATAGAAATGCACATTTGCAAGGTGCAACTAAGCCTGAGCAGGTTTTTGAACCTGCACAGAAGAGCGATGCGGTTAATAATGGTGTTCAACTTCAGGGGAAGGATGAAGAGGATGAGGAGCTGATGGCGGTTATAGCCGCTGCTGTTGCCGCTTCCCTTCATCGCTCCACCCACGATATCGTTGTCAGGTCCATAAGGCGCGTTCCTGCCATAACGCCCATATGGAACAGGATTGGACGTCAGGAACAGATCGCAACAAGGCTTTAAAATAATCTATTGTTAAGGAGGAAGTAAAGATGAGAAAGTTCATCATAACTGTTAATGGAAAATCCTATGAGGTGGAAGTGGAAGAGTTGACAGTCCAAACTGGAAGTGCTGCTGTACAGCCTGCGCCTGTAACTCCGGCGGCACCGGCATCTCAGCCTGCTGCTCAGCCAGCACCTCAAGCTGCTGCGGCTCCTAAGCAGGAAAAGGCTGCTGAGCAAAAGCCAAGTGCGCAGCCCATACCCAGTGGAGCTGAACTCGTAAAGGCGCCTATGCCGGGTACCATACTGGATGTAAAGGTGAATGTGGGAGACGAGGTAAAGAGAGGGCAGGTACTGTTGATACTTGAGGCCATGAAGATGGAGAATGAGATCATGGCGCCCAGAGATGGTAAGATTGTTTCCATCCAGGTGAGCAAGGGGGCATCGGTAAACGCAGACGACGTGTTGGTGGCATTGCAGTAAGATACGCACTCGGAGGTGAAACAATGGATAAGCCATTTGGTGAAGTGATACTGGATTTTATTCGAGATTCGGGCTTTGCTGCCATAACATGGCAGCAAGCCTTGATGTTACTTATATCCTGGTTTCTTATCTATCTGGCTATAAAGAAGAAATATGAACCTTTATTGCTTTTGCCCATAGCGTTTGGAATGATGCTTGCCAATTTGCCCTTGGCAGGGCTAACTGCCGAGCCTCAGTATGAGATAGTAAACGGTGAAATGAAGCTGAAACAGGTAGGAGGGCTTTTGTATTACCTGTATCAGGGCGTAAAGCTGGGCGTGTACCCTCCGCTCATATTCTTGGGCATTGGGGCCATGACCGATTTCGGGCCGCTGATTGCCAATCCCAGTAGCCTGTTGCTGGGGGCAGCTGCACAACTGGGAATATTTGCTGCTTTTTTTCTAGCAAGGTTGCTTGGGTTTGACAACAACGCTGCTGCTTCAATAGGCATAATTGGTGGAGCCGACGGTCCTACAGCTATATTTCTGACCTCAAAATTGAAGCCGGAGCTTTTGGGGCCGATTGCCATCGCTGCCTATTCGTATATGGCTTTGATACCTATGATTCAACCGCCCATCATGCGGGCGCTTACCACAAAGAAGGAGCGCCAGGTAGTGATGAAGCAGCTCAGGCCGGTATCCAAGCTGGAGAAGATTTTATTCCCCATTGTGGTAACTGTGGTGGGTTCACTGCTTGTACCTTCTGCGGCGCCTTTACTTGGGATGCTCATGCTGGGCAACCTCTTCAGGGAAAGCTTTGTGGTGGACCGGCTCAGCAAGACGGCACAGAACGAGCTCATCAACATAATCACCATATTCCTGGGCGTCACAGTGGGGGCAACGGCAACCGCTGAAAGGTTTTTGTCTCCCGATACCCTCAAAATTATCGCCCTGGGACTTCTAGCGTTTGCATTTAGCACTGCAGGCGGCGTATTGTTTGGCAAGGTTATGTACTGGGCGACGGGAGGCAAAGTCAATCCGTTGATAGGGTCAGCGGGGGTGTCGGCTGTGCCCATGGCTGCCCGTGTATCTCAACTGGTGGGCCAACAGGAGAATCCGTCTAACTTCCTTTTGATGCATGCCATGGGACCCAATGTAGCCGGCGTTATCGGTTCGGCCATGGCGGCAGGAGTGCTTCTCAACTTGTTTGGTTGATGTTTAGTTGACCGTTTTAAGCTTTTTTAAACTTTTGAATAGGAGGCTATTCATATGGCAAAGGTAATGATAACTGAAACTGCTTTCAGGGATGCGCATCAGTCGTTGATTGCTACTAGGATGACCACTGAAGAGATGCTGCCCGTAGCAGAGATGATGGATGAGGTGGGGTATTACTCCCTTGAGATGTGGGGCGGAGCGACCTTTGATGCATGCTTGAGATTTTTGAATGAGGACCCGTGGGAGAGGCTCCGCAAGATACGCAAAAAGGTGAAGAAGACAAAGCTTCAGATGCTGCTGAGGGGGCAGAACCTGCTGGGATACAAGCATTATCCCGACGATGTGGTCCGGGAATTCGTCAAGAGGGCAGTAGGCAACGGTATAGATATCATCCGTATATTTGACGCATTAAATGATGTAAGAAACCTTGAGACAGCCATCCGAGCCACCATCGATGAAGGTGCTCACGCGCAGGCTACCGTTGTGTACACCATCAGCCCCATACACGACATACAGCACTATATCGATACTGCTAAGACGCTGGAGCAGATGGGGGCCCATTCCCTGTGCATAAAGGATATGGCCGGGCTTTTAACCCCTTACAGGGCGTACGAGCTAGTTACTCAGCTTAAAAAAGCCGTAAAGATACCCATCCAGGTTCACTCCCATTACACCAGCGGTTTGGCATCCATGACCTATCTAAAGGCTATAGAGGCTGGGGCTGATGTGGTGGACTGTGCCATTTCGCCAATGGCTCTTGGTACTTCCCAGCCAGCCACAGAACCGCTGGTGGCTGCTCTCAAGGACACACCATACGATACCGGTCTCGATTTGGACCTATTGAGCAAGATAGCCGATTATTTCAGGCCTTTGCGCGAGAAATACATGAGCGAGGGCTTGCTCAATCCAAAGGTGCTGTCAGTAGACGTAAATACCTTGCTTTATCAGGTGCCCGGTGGAATGCTCTCTAACCTGGTATCTCAGCTCAAGCAGCAAAACAGGCTGGATAAGTACGAAGAGGTTCTCAAAGAGGTGCCCAGGGTGCGTGAGGATTTGGGCTATCCTCCGCTGGTGACTCCGACCAGCCAGATTGTGGGTACTCAGGCGGTGTTCAATGTCATACTTGGCGAGCGCTACAAGATGGTGCCTGCCGAGGTAAAAGCCTATGTAAGGGGTGAGTACGGCAGACCTCCAGGGGAGATAAAGGAGGAGGTACGCCGAAAGATCATAGGCGACGAACAGCCCATTACTTATCGCCCGGCCGATGCTCTGGAGCCGGCCCTTGATAAATATCGCGATGAGATAAAGGCGTATATGGAGCAGGAAGAGGATGTGCTCACTTATGCGCTGTTCCCACAGGTGGCCCTGAACTTCTTCAAGTACCGCCAGGCACAGAAATACAAGATTGACAGTACCTTGCTGGACGAGGAAAACAAGGTACATCCCGTTTAATTGAAGTGAACCTAGAACGAAGGTGGGTTGGAGAGGGTGGTGAGCAGGCGAGGCAAAGGCCTGTGGCTTGCTCATCACCTTTTCGTTTTACTTCCCGTGCTTTGCTTCTTAAATTTGTAAAACCAGTTTTGTTTATGGTATTCCATGTGTGGTTTGTATTTAGCATTTGTGATGAAGATATATGACGTTAGGGCAGTTGCTGGTATACCTTAATACTTTCACACGGCTGCCGGGTTTTATCCTTTTTCCGCATTTGAGGCATGTGTAATTTCGTTTATAAAGGATGTCTTCGCTTATCTCCACATTGAGGTGGCCATATTTTTTCCAGCTTTTCCAGCCGGTCTTACACAGCAGGTGGCGCCTGTCGTAATCGGCGTACACCCAACGCAGTATCCTGTGAAAGTGCAGGGGATACCGGGTGTACTTTACGTACTGGGCGGGCAGGCCAAGGCTTAAGGCGTATTCCTGAAAGGTGTTTTCTATTGCCCCCTGCAGGGGATCCTTGATCTTTGTGCTGTTTATGTTAAATCCCTCCTGCTTCAGCTTATGCCTTACCGTTTCAAACATGTATCCCTGGCAGATCTGTATCTCCTCGCGCTTGCTCACGTTTAGCTTTGATATGAGCGAATATACTATCTCCTCGCATTTGTCTATGTATGCCTTTTTTTCAAAGGCGCCTTCATAATAAGATTCAACGGGAATGAAGTCAAAGACGAATTCCTTGGTCTCTACCCGCATGGCGCCAATGCAGGTACCTCCTATCAGGCTTCCGCTCCCAGCGTCGTCGATTTGTACCAAACACATCCACTCCTTGGCGTTTTATATTTAACAATATTGAAATTTTCCCTCTGCCTACTTTCCTTAAAATTGTTCTGAGTTTTGTACGTTGGCCATCACCTGAAGATATTTTACTCTATTTTTAGCAATTCATCTCCATTTTATAGTAGAAGATGGAGTCTTTTTGCGCATGCTCCGATAAAATCGTGTAAATGCTCGGGGATGATAGTAAAATACTAAGGGGAAGCTCAGAAACAAAGCGTGTTGAGCGGTGCCTGCATTTGGTGGTATAATAGTGTAGACAAAACAGGATGTAGAAGGAGATGAGATATGAGGATACTGGTGTGCAACGATGACGGTATTTCTTCGAAAGGGATTATTCAGCTGGCACAAAGCATGAGCAGGATTGGGGAAGTGGTGGTAGCCGCTCCCGATGAAGAGAGGAGTGCGACAGGCCATGCTATAACGCTACATAAGCCCCTCAGGATAGAGCCGGTAAAGCTTCCTGATGTGGATGTTGAGGCTTATTCTGTCAACGGTACCCCGGCTGACTGCGTAAAAATCGGGGTGGACGTCATAATGAAGCGAAAAGTAGACTTGGTCATATCTGGCATCAACAGAGGACCCAACCTGGGCACTGATGTCATATATTCAGGTACTGTGTCGGCAGCCATTGAAGGATGTATCCTTGGCATCCCGTCGGTTGCCATATCGCTGGTATCGTACGAATCCAACGACTTTTCGTATGCCGGTGAGGTAGCGGTTGAGGTAACCCAAAAGCTGCTTCAACACGGATTGCCCAGGGGGGCTTTGCTCAACGTAAACGTGCCGGCGGTGCCAAAAGAGGAGATAAAGGGGATAAAGGTTGTGCGGCTGGGCATACGGCGATATGCGGAGACATATATCAAGCGACTGGATCCGCGAGGCAAGCCGTATTACTGGCTTACGGGCGAGGCTATAGAAACTTCTCAGGAAGATATGCAGCTGGATACCGATATAGCTGCTGTAAGTCAGAATTATATTGCGATTACGCCAATTCACCTGGATTTGACGCTGTATCCTTTTATGGACGCAGTGGCAAGCTGGTTTAAAGGGCAATGATTGAAGAATTTAAAAGGAAGGTGGGACGTTTGATGGAAAATGAGAGCATGCCATCCCATGCCGTAAGGGCGGTTTTGGACATAAAGAATTTTCCTGACCTCTATAAGATAGTGGATTTTTTAAACAAAAATCTAAAGGACAGGGGCCTTATTTTCGGGCTCAGCCAAAAGGATGAGGAAACCATGCGCATATCTATATATGAAGTTGGCAATATGAATAAATAAAGTCTTAAACTTGCAAATTGAAGATAATGTGTTAAAATATCTTTATATGCATCCAAGGAACCATGTTTGAGGAGGATATTAATGGTAGATAATGAAGATTTGCTCCAGAGGATTAGCGAGCGGTACAAAAAGATGAGCAAGGGCCAAAAGCTTATTGCCGATTACATCCTGAACAATTACGATAAGGCCGCTTTCATGACGGCGTCCAAGATAGGCCAGAAGGTGGGGGTAAGCGAGTCCACCGTGGTAAGATTTGCTAATATGCTGGGCTATGAGGGGTATCCGCAGCTTCAAAAGGCGCTGCAGGAGGTGATTCGCAATAAACTAACTACGGTGCAGCGAATAGAGATGACCTCCGAGCTCGACGAATCTACTCTATTGAAGACTGTGTCAAAGATGGACATAAACAATATACGCCTCACCGTTGAAGAGATAGACAAAGAGGTTTTCAATAGAGTGGTTGAGAGGATTTTTTCAGCAAGAAGCATATATGTGCTGGGGTTGAGGAGCGCTGCGCCTCTGGCTCAATTTATGGGATATTATCTGAGCTTCATATTTGAAAAAGTAAGAGTGGTGACCTCCGGGGTTAACGATATATTGGAGCAGCTCATTCACATTCAGCCGCAGGACCTGCTGATTGGCATAAGCTTTCCCAGGTATGCAAGGCGAACGGTAGAGGCCATGGCATTTGCTAAAAACAAAGGGGCCGAGACGGTGGCCATAACCGATTCGCTGCTGTCGCCTCTTACATCTTATGCAGACCACATATTGTTGGCAAGAAGCGATATGGCCTCCTTTGTCGATTCGCTGGTGGCGCCCTTGAGCCTTATCAATGCCCTGATTGTGGCTGTGGGCATTCGCAAGAAGACCGATATCTCATCCGATTTTCAAGAGCTTGAGAGGATATGGGACGAATACCAGGTGTATATTGGTAAGGATCGTTCTTAAGGGGAAATATGGCGTGTTTGTCTACATTGTAAGGCACGGGGAAACCGAATGGAACGTTGAGGGCAGAACGCAGGGGGCCTGCGACATAGGGTTGACCGATGAAGGGCGCAGACAGGCATTGCGGCTGGCCAGGCGCCTCAAAGGTGTGCCGATTAGGAAAATATACTGCAGCGACTTGAAAAGGGCTTTTGAGACCGCTTCAATCATAGGGAACGAGATTGGTCGGCAGTGGGTGGCCACTCCGCTTCTAAGGGAGGCCTGTTTTGGGGAGTGGGAAGGCCACACCATAGGCGAGATCGAATGCATCTTCCCGGGACAGCTATCCCGGTGGTATCGTGACCATACCTTTTGTGCTCCAGGCGGGGAAAGCTTAAGTTGCGTCAGGGAGAGGATAATCAAGTTTATAGACCAAATCAAGTCTTTAGAAATAGCACAGGATGAGGGTATCCTGGTGGTTTCCCACGCTTTGACCTGCAAAGTGCTTATATTGGAGCTTATGGATCTGCCATTATCTTATATCAGGAGAATCAAACAGGACAATACAGGTTTGACTGTGATAAAGGTGTTGCCTGATGAAGGTAATGTGCTCGTTTCGCTCAATGAGACGTACCATGTTGCTGATTGAATGTTACTTGTACTGTATGGCTTGTCAGGTTATAATGATAGGTGAAGGGTTTGTGATGGCGAGATAAAAATATAAAGCCGGTGATGGAGGGCATGGGATGAATCTGGTGGGAAGCAAAGAGGTTGCCCGGGCGGCCATAGAGATGTCGTTGACCCGGACCAGGGAAGAAGAAAAGGCGTTAAAGGAGCAGCTGCATCGAGAGGGTATAAGCGCTGCTGCGGTTGATTATGGCGGGGAATTCATAACTTCGGTTAACAAGATTGTAGAGCGGGCCGTTGTGGCTGCTAAAAGAGAAGGGGTAATAAGCGAAACGCATCCAGAAGAAGGGGCGGTGGCGGGAGCAACTAGGGAAGCCATTTCGCAGATCATGAACAAGGCCATTGGCCTTAACGTAGGTGGTAAGATAGGGATTGCCAGGTGCGGTGACCACATAAGCGTGGCTTTGTTCTTTGGCATAGGAATGATCCATTTAAACGAGGTGGCCATTGGCCTGGGACATAGGGTGGTATAGTTGAGGTGTTTTTTATATGCACATTAAGGCCATAAGGGGAGCTATAACCGTCGAAGAAAATACGCGCCAGGAGATTCTGGACAAGACAAAAAGGCTGTTGCGTGCTATAATAGATAAAAACGCCTTGCGATATGAAGACATAATCAGCGTTATATTTACGGCTACAAGGGATCTGGACGCGGTATATCCTGCGGTTGCTGCCAGGGAGATGGGCATGACCCAGGTACCGCTTTTGTGCTGTCAGGAGATGTATGTGGAGGGTAGCCTAGAAAAGTGTATACGGGTGCTCATCCACGCATATTGGGATGATGACAGAGCTCCGCATCACGTATATCTTGAAAAAGCGGTAATTTTAAGGCCAGATATTGCACAAACTTGAGCTTCAGAGGAGTGTCTCGATGAAGACGATTGCCATTGCTATAGACGGCCCTGCAGGGGCGGGTAAAAGCACCATAGCTAAGATCGTTGCCCAGAAGCTGAACATACATTATCTGGATACGGGAGCCATGTACCGTGCGGTGGCTTTAAAGGTGCTGCAGGAAGGTTTGGACCCCTCAAATCATGAACAGGTCATATCAATTCTCCCATCGACTCACATCGGAGTTACATACCAGCACAGGCTTCAACGCGTATATCTGGATGGGCAAGATGTCACCCATCTGCTCAGACAGCCGGAGGTGGCCAAGGCCGCTTCAGAGGTAGCGGTCATTCCCGAGGTGCGCATAAAGCTGGTGGAGCTGCAGCGGAGCATAGCACAGAATTATTCGGTGGTGGTAGACGGAAGGGATATAGGGACCTTTGTATTGCCCAATGCCGATAGAAAGTTTTATTTGACGGCTACGCTGGAGGAGAGGGCAAGGCGCCGATGGCTGGAGATGCGTGAGAAGGGCTATAACCAAAGCCTGGAGGATGTTAAAAAAGAGCTTGAGGCCCGTGACAGGAACGATATGAACAGGGCTTTTGCGCCCTTACGGAAAGCGGAGGATGCTATACTCATAGATACGACGGGGAAATCGATTGAGCAGGTGGCCAATGAGGTATGCCGATATTTGACGGATATATCTGCCGATGGCTGGTAAAAGAAAAGCGGGGTGATACCTTTGTTCTATAAATTCGCACGGGCTATAGTGCGCCCCATAATGTTTTTGCTCTTCAGGCTCAGGGTTGAAGGGCTTGAAAACTTTCCGATGGAAGGCAAGACCATCGTGTATTCAAACCATATCTCGCTGCTAGACCCCATACTGATTGGGTGTGTGCTGCCGAGGCAGGTGTTCTTCATGGCCAAAGTGGAACTGTTTAAAATTCCGCTGCTTCGAACCATAATCAGGCATTTGGGGGCTTTCCCAGTAAAGCGGGGTTCGGCAGACCTGTCGGCTATCGAACACTCCCTTCAGGTGCTCAATGAAGGAAAGGTGTTTGGTATCTTTCCTGAAGGCACGAGAAGCAAGACCGGGTTCCTACAAAGCTTTTCGCATGGCATAGCTTCCATTGCTCATAAATCCAGGGCGAAGATTTTACCCATTGCCATTGTGGGGCAGTATAGATTATTCAGGCCGATAACGGTCAAGATCGGTAAACCATTGAATTTTGATGATTACTTTGACCAGAAATCCAATACCGAGCTTCTCGAGAAGATGGCTGATGAAATGGAGCAGGCGCTTAAAAGTTTGCTCAGCGCTTAAAATCAGGAGGAGACTTTGGTTTTGAACGTCATAGTGGCAAAAAATGCGGGTTTTTGTTTTGGCGTCAGGCGCGCTGTGGAGGCGGTCTATAAACAGCTTGACAGGCCGGGTAAGGTTTACACTTACGGGCCTATTATTCATAACCCGCAGGTGGTGGAGGAGCTAAAGGCAAAAGGAGTCGTCATTGTAGAGGATTTGTATCATATAGAGGAAGGTACCATTATAATTCGTTCCCATGGCGTGCCGCCGCACGTTTATCAGCAGATGAAAGAGAAAGGGCTGCATGTGGTTGATGCCACATGCCCTTATGTAAAGCGGGTTCACAATCTGGTGAGCAAATATCACAGCAAGGGTTATCAGATTGTCATAGTTGGGGAGAAGGAGCATCCCGAAGTAATAGGTATAAACGGCTGGTGCGGCAATTCTGCATTTGTGATTAATGACCCTGAACAGGTGGAGTCCCTGCCTCATATGGCCAGAGCTTGTGTGGTAGCCCAGACCACAACGTCACACCAGAAATGGGATGCAATAGTAGAGCGGCTTCATAGCAAAGTTGATCAGCTTGAAGTTTTCAATACCATATGCAATACGACCGCTGTGAGACAGGCTGAAGCTGAAGCCATCGCTAAGATGGTGGATGTGATGCTGGTCATCGGAGGTAAGAACAGCTCCAATACCCGAAAGCTTTACTCCATATGTAAGGCCCATTGTAAAAAAACCTTTGCCATTGAAACGGCGAAGGATATTGATGTTAATGCAATAGATCCAGGGGATAAGGTAGGCATTACCGCTGGTGCCTCTACTCCTGACTGGATCATCAAGGAGGTAATTGATATGGTGAGTCAATTGAATGAGGAGAAAACAGGTTCGACCTTAAACGAGGAACAACGGGAGGATGCCCAGGTTTCGGGGGGACAAGCTGTCCAGCAGGAAATGCAAAATGAAGCCCTTGAAAGCAGAAATCATGACCTGAAAGGCGGTGCAGATAAATCGGCGCCTGCAATGGAGAATGCGGTACAGCAGGAACAACCAGAGCCGGAGATGCCAGCTATGGAGGATTTTGAAAAGACGGTGGTATCCTTGAGGCCCGGTCAGGTTGTTCGGGGCACGATACTAAAAATAACGCCCGAAGAGGTCATAGTAAATCTGGGCTACAAGTCAGATGGCGTGCTGCCCATCAGTGAATTGACGTTGATTGACCCCCATACGGGGGAAGTTAAATGGCACGAAGGCGACCCTATAGACGTCCAGGTCGTGAAGATCGATGATGGCGAGGGTAACGTTCTCCTTGCACGTAAGTCCCTTGAAAGAAGGCTGGCATGGAACGAGCTTGAAGAGGGTTTCAAAAGTGGCAGAGAGTTTAAAGGTATCTGCACCGAGGTGGTAAAGGGCGGAGTGCTGGCCGATGTGAACGGTATTCAGGTCTTTGTACCTGCTTCGCACCTATCTACCCGGTATATAGAGGATTTAAATTCCCTTGTGGGGACGACCTTGCGGCTTAAGGTTCTGGAAATGGACCGGCACAGGAACAGGGTAGTGGCATCCCAGAAAGTCATCCTCCAGGAGGAGGAAGAAGCCAGAAGGAGAGAGCTGTGGGATTCCATACAGGAGGGGCAGGTAATTACAGGAACGGTTAAAAAGTTGACTGATTTTGGCGCTTTTGTCGATATAGGTGGAATGGACGGGCTGGTACACATATCTGATCTGTCATGGGGGCACATAGGTCACCCGCGGGAGGTTGTGCAGGAGAACCAGACCATAACCGTAAAGGTGCTTTCGGTGGATCGAGAAAGGGGAAGGATCGCCCTTGGATACAAGCAGATCCTTCCACAGCCCTGGGACAGCGTGGGGGAAAAATACCATGTAGGGGATGTTGTGGCCGGCAAGGTGGTAAGGCTCACCCATTTTGGGGCTTTTGTGGAGCTTGAGCCGGGCGTTGATGGGCTGGTGCATGTGTCTGAGGTGGCTGACAGGCATATCAACAAGGCGGCCGATGTGCTGCAGGTAGGGCAAGTGGTAAACGTTAAAATACTGGATGTGAAACCCGAGCAGCGAAGGATAAGCCTCAGCATAAGAGAAGCGCTTCGCGAGCAGGAGGAAAAAGAAGCAGGCCAGGTGGAACAGGCATATCAGAATGATGAAGGCTTATCGGTCAGCCTGGGAGAGCTCTTCCCGGATAAATTGAAGTCCTAGAAACTTAAATAAAGGCAGCGTAAGCTGCCTTTATTGGTTTTGGATGTATAAAATTTTCGGTTGTGGTAAGACTAAATACTGAACCTCACAAACACGTTGAGACCCCCCTTTACAATTTTTGAGCCGCGAAAAACAGCCTTTCGCGGCTTTCTTTTTGTCAAATTGTGTGATAAACTCTATTTAGTCAAGGAACGAGACGGGGTAGGGGGATGGGGCATGAGTTGGACATATGAGGATTTTAAAAGGGCGATTCTGGAGCTAACCGGCATCGATTTATCCAATTACAAGGAAAAGCAGATGAAAAGGCGTATCGATTCATTGATAAGCCGTAACGGCTATGATGGGTACCAGGCATATTACCGGGCTCTTGTTGAAGATAAAGAGAAGTTAGTCCGGTTTTTGAGCTATATAACCATAAACGTCTCTGAGTTTTTTCGAAATCCCAGTCAATGGGCCGTTCTTGAAAAGGAGATAATCCCGGATTTGCTGAAAAAGCACGGCAACATCAAGATTTGGAGTGCAGCCTGTTCTACCGGCGAGGAGCCCTATTCGCTGGTGATGCTCTTGACCAAGTTTCTTCCGCTGGAGCGCATACGCATCCTGGCCACCGATATAGATCAGGAGGCGCTAAACAAAGCCAGGGAGGGCATATACGATGCCAGGAGCTTACAGGCGGTGCCACAGGAATGGGTCGATAGATATTTTAAGCCTCTCAATGGCCTTTTTGCCATTGATTCTCGGATTAAAGCGTGCGTCGACTTTAAACGCCACGACCTGTTGAAGGACCCTTTCCCAGACAATTGCCATCTCATACTGTGCAGGAACGTCATGATATATTTTACAGAAGAAGCCAAAGTGAAGGTCTACAAGAAGCTTCACGATGCGCTTCACCCGGACGGAGTATTGTTTGTGGGCAGCACCGAACAAATCATAATTCCCCAGAGGTATAAATTCCAACCGCTTAAGCCCTTTTTTTACAAGAGAATGTGAAGTTCAGCCGGAGCAGAGAGCGTTTATCCTGGATGCTATGTTGTCCAGGTCAACTATTTCGTCGTGAAGCCCATGCTGTATGATGGCTTTCGGCATCCCGAATATGGTGCAGGTGGAAGCTGATTGTGCTATGACGTAACTGCCGGCCTTTTTGGCCTTTTGTATTCCTGCCAGACCGTCATTCCCCATGCCGGTCATTATGATGCACAGGGCCTCAGGGCCGTACGTCTTGCCGGCCGTTTCCATGAGCAGGTCCACCGAGGGAGCGTGTATATAGTCAAACATGTCCTTGGGGTAGAGGGAGACCACGTCCCTTTTTTCTATGGCTATGTTCATTCCACCGGGGCATATGTAAACGCTGCCTGGCTGCAATACCTGATTGTGCTGGGCTTCAATCACAGGCACTGCGGAGATGGAATCAAGGCGCTGTGCCAGGCTTTTTGTAAATATGGGCGGCATGTGCTGCGCTATGACTATTGGGGCGGCAATGCTGGGCTTAATGTTTGGTATGACCTCTGCCAGAGCTTTAGGCCCGCCTGTCGATATCCCTATGCAAACTATAGCATAGCTGCTCTTAGGTAGCAAAGCGCTATGTACAGCCTTATACTCGTTTAGCTGCCTGTTTTGAGCGGCGCCGTATGCGTTGTTTTCAATGGCCATGTATATTTTTTTCAGCAGCGTATCTTCGCTTATTTGTTCTTTTGATACATAGTCAATAGCACCGTTTTCCAATGCCTTCAGGGTAAGTTCAACTTCTTCGCTTGTTAGGGAGCTTACCAGTATTACAGGGGTAGGACAGGTTGCCATGATCCTCTCCACCGCTTCTATGCCGGACATACGGGGCATCACAATATCCATAGTGACTATATCGGGGCGCAGGGCATGGACCTTTTCCACGGCCTCGATGCCGTCCCTGGCTACACCCACCACCTTTATATTGGGGTCTGATTCAACGAGCGAACGAATTCGCATCCGCATAAAGGCTGAATCGTCTGCAATCAATACTTTAATCAAAAAGATCATCTCCTATTGCGTTGTTTTAATGCATATATATTATACCAAAAGTGAGGTCATGGTTGAGGGCAAATGGCGGTGGCTATTCTGTCCCTTTCGGATTGACCTGTCCACTTCTTCGGGTTATAATGATATACGAACAGCAGTTGCTCTTTTTGTTTGATGAAAAGTGTTTTGCCTGATGAATATAGCATGGCCGGTTGTATGCAAGGTGGCAAGCTTGAACATTGCAACGCTGTTTAAATGGCCTTTTTAAGATCAGCCGTGCTGTATTCAAATAAAGGTATGGGATGAAGGAGGGCTTTTATGGCTAATATCATGATTAATTTGGGATTGGCAATCCAGGAAAAGGACCTGAGAAGGTTGAGGGAAAGTCTCCAGAAGATGTCGCCCAATGATGAAATTACCATAAGGTTAGAATCTGCATACAGCTACGAGGAGGATATAATCATCAACGAACTGGAAAGGCTGGGAATGGATTACCGTTCCTATGGCGGCAAGGGTAATGACTTCTACGTTATTGTAAGGCGTAGGCTGCACTAAAAGGGCGTGATTTTATATCACGTCCTTGTTGTATATTTTGTAAATGAGATGCCATCCTATCCCCGATACAAAGTAGTCTAAAGCTGCAGGATAGTTGAATATAATAAGCTTAGCGGGAGGAGTTAGGATGGTATTAAATAAGCTGGGTAAGGATATAATAGCGCTTTTGTATGTGGTGATCTTCTTCCTTTTATATGTGGCCATGGAAGAGTACAGCTTCAAGCTTGGCCCTGAGCCTGAGGTGCCGGTTGCCAGCCAGGCTGCGAGCAAGATGAAGGGTAATGACGCCGAACAATATGAAGGAGAGTATAACATTTTCATCGACCTGACCGAATCCATGCTGTACTTATTTAAAGGGAACAAGCTGGTCAAGAAGTATCCCATAGCCCAGGGGAAGCCTTCTACGCCATCTCCCATTGGGGTGTGGGAGATTGTTAGCAAGGCCAGGAACTGGGGTTCAGGGTTTGGTACTCGGTGGATGGGTTTAAACGTGCCCTGGGGGACATACGGCATTCACGGGACCAACAGGCCGGAGTCTATAGGGCGCAGAGCATCCGCAGGATGCTTCCGCATGAGGAACAGGGACGTTGAGGAACTGTATGACCTGGTGCCCTACCGCACCAAGGTGGTGGTGTACGGTGGACCCTTTGGCAACCTTGGCAGCCAGCTTGTAAGGCTGGAGCCGGGGGACCGAAACTCCCATGTGCTGGAGGTACAGAAAAGGCTGAAGCTTTTGGGCTACTATCAGGGAAGTTTGGACGGCATATACGGAGAAGGAATGAAGTACGCCCTTCTAAAGTTTAAAAAGGAACATGGATTGCCTGTAAACCACTATGTGGACTGGGCTACCTACAAGGCGCTGGGGATTATTCCCTTTGAGTAAGATGGATTAGATGAATTTGAGGTTGGAAGACGTGACGGAGGTACAAAAGACATGTTAACCAAGGTGATTGTAACCGAAACTGTTGATCCGTGGTGGAATCTGGCAATAGAGGAGCATCTGCTTGAAAGGGTACAGCCAGGTGAGTGCGTGCTGTATCTATGGCAGAACCAAAACACCGTGGTGATCGGCAAAAACCAGAATCCCTGGAAAGAATGCAGGGTCGACCTGCTGGAAAAAGAAGGGGGTAAATTGGCCAGGCGCATCTCTGGCGGAGGAGCTGTGTTCCACGATTTGGGTAATCTCAACTTTTCCTTTCTGGTGGACAGGGAAAAGTTTCATATTCCATCTCAGCTGGAGGTCATTTTATCGGCTGTTCGAAAGCTGGACGTAAATGCCCAGTTCAGCGGGCGCAACGATTTGGTGGTGGATGGCAAGAAATTTTCGGGTAACGCCTTTTGTTACCGCAAGCATTCGGCCCTGCATCACGGGACGATACTGGTATCGCTGGATTACGATAAGATGGTGAGGTACCTGCAGGTACCCCAGCAAAAGATTCAGAGCAAGGGCATTGAGTCGGTGCGCTCCAGGGTGATCAACCTGGTCGATATAAATCCCGGCATCACGGTAGAAGATGTCAAGGAGTCGGTGGTGGAGTGCTTCAGGCAGCTTTACGGGGAGGGAGGTCCTGTCCTGTATGCTGATGAAGTTATTGACAGACAAGAGGTTGAAAGGCTGTACCACAAGTATTCATCGTGGGAATGGCGATACGGCGAAACACCCCAGTTCAATATGACTATAGATACCCGTTTCAGCTGGGGTGGCATAGAATTATGCTTTTTGCTTGAAAAGGGCACTATACAAAACGTCACAGTATATTCCGATGCGATGGACGAAGCGTTTATTGAGATGATACCTCAAGCCCTTAAAGGGTGCGCCTTTAATTCTCAAGCCATGGCTCAGGCGCTGTCGGGTATAAATGCAAATGAAGGCCAGAGAAGGCAAATGCTGGACGATATAGTCCGATGGATACTAAACAAAGGTTTTTAGGCAGGTGATTTTTGATGGGTTTGATAGGGAACATATATGGCTTTTTGGGATACTATTGCCATGTAAGGGACAAGCTGGATAAGGCCATGCGCTTTTATGAAAAGGGTATGGCGCATGATATGACCAAGCCATCCTACAAGCTGGCTTACGGGGTCCTGCTTTTGAAAAGCGGCCAGTTCCAGAAAGCCAGAGACATATTCAGCAGCGTACTCATCGATCCCCGCTACAAGGACTCGGTGAGAAACATGGCAAAGCTAAACTTGAGCCTGGCATACTGGAAGCTGGGGGATATAGATACCGCCATCGAGATGCTCAGGGAGCTTCACAGGAAACAGAGGACTTCCAGGATATATGAAACTTTGGGGTATCTGCTCATTGAAAAAGGGAATTTGGATGAAGCGCTCAAGTACAATTTGGAAGCCGTAAAGTACGATGACGAGGACCCAGTCATACTGGATAACCTGGCTCAGACCTACTACATGATGGGCAAGCTGAAGGAGGCCAAGAGGTATTTCGAGAAAGCCGAGTCGCTTAAGGAGGACCAGGTCTCTACGCTTTATTATCTAGGGTGTATCTATCAACAGGAAGGCAACCTTCAGGCTGCCAAAGAAAAGCTTGAAAAGGCATTTGGATGCAATATAAACCCTTTGAGCACCATAAGCAGGGAGGCAATACAGCAAAAGCTGGAGGAGATAAACTACGCCCTTCAATCCAGCAGTCTCAAGTAAACGGTCTTCCTTCTGCTCTGCTGCGGGGCGATATCGACCCTGTCGGTATTTTCAGATGTACTTTCTGGTTGTGGCGCGCTATCAGGTTCAGCAGATGATGGCACCTTAACCGAAAGGTGGGCGGTGGGAGTGCCCTGCAGCGGTTGGCCCTCCATTTCCAATTCGGGGTGTATTGGGACTATAAAGTAGGTGTATTCTTTGCCGCGGTTTACCAAGGTATCGACCCACTCTACCGTATCGAGGGTTCCCGTTTTTACCTGGTGGATGAGCAAGGGAGTATTTTTATCCTCTTCTAATCTATAAATGTTGTAAACAGCAAAGGTATCTTGCGGCTTAAATGAGATGACCGGCAAGCCAGCATCATTCAACGTTACTTTGAAATCGGAAGGTGCCTGTGGCGGTACCCAGTAGTTGGATTGCTGAGTGGGTGCGGTTTCCGGGGTAAAGTATTCGGTTATAACATAAGCAGGCGGCGTAAGGGGTGATGCCAGAAGCGCCTTTCTTTGTTCTTTCAGCGCCTTGGCGTCCAGCTTGACCTCTATAATATTGGCAGGTTTTCTAAAGTCAGGTGCCTTTTTATCCTGATATATGTATCTAAAGATTGCTTTTGCGACCTCGGCAGGATATTTCCCGCCTACCGCATCTGGAGGCAGATAGTGCTGTTTGTCCACATTGTCATATCCCATCCAGACTGTAATGACGTACTGCGGGTTATATGCCACAATCCAGGCGTCCTTTACACCGTCTATTCCTGCAAATTGTGCGGTATCTGGAAGCTCCACTGTGCCCGTCTTGGCTGCCAGGGGTATATTCAAGTCTTTGAGCCTGGTGGCTGTTCCGCTTTCGACGGCTGAGCGCAATATATCGTTTAAAATAAAGGCACCTTCTTCGCTCATTATCTGCTTTTTTACAGGTTTTGATTGATATACCGTTATGCCGTAAGAATTTTCTATACGGCGTATGGTGGTGTAATCCTTGTATCTTCCGTTGTCGGCCAGAGCAGCGTATGCCCGGGCAAGCTGTATAGGCGTTACGCCTTTATAAAATCCGCCCAGGGCAATGGGAAGGCTGTATCTGTCCTGTTCTGCAAAGGGTACTCCAAATTTCTCGGCAAAAGAAATCCCGTTTTGAATACCTATATCTTTGAGTATGCGTACGGCAGGGACATTTATTGAATCGGCCAAGGCCTCTCTGACTGTTACCCACCCGCGGTATCTGCCACCGAAATTTGAGGGCTTGTAATCGCCAAACTGCGTTTCGGCATCCAAGACAAAGGTAGCAGGAGTGTAGCCAAAATATTCAATGGCAGGGCCATATACCAGCAAGGGCTTTATGGTTGAGCCGGGCTGTTTTGGCATTTGAATTGCTCTGTTTAACCCTTTTTGTATGACGCTTCCATCGAGGTATTCCCTGCCGCCGATGATGGCGCGAATCTCTCCTGATGGTACGTCAAGTATCACCAGAGCGCTTTCACAGGGGATGCCGCTTGCAGGGCATCGGGGGAACAGTTGGTCATTGGAATACACTTCTTCCACGTATTTCTGTAGCTCTCTGTCAAGAGTTGTGTATATCCTGTATCCCTGCGTCAGCAAGGCTTCTTCAGATACCCCGAGAATATCAGCGGCCTCCTCCAGAACCATATCCATAAAAAAGCGGTGGGGATAGCTTCGGGGCGATGGTTTGGCAAACACCAGCTTTTCTGCCTTGGCTTTTTCGCCTTCTTCAGGGGAAAGGTATCCATATTTGACCATGAGGTTTATTACCAGGTCTTTCCGTTTTAGCGATTCTTCCATGTTGTTAAACGGAGAATATTTTGACGGGCTTTTAGGAATGCCTGCCAGCAAGGCCGCTTCAGCCACCGTTAAGTCCTTTGCCGACTTACCGAAATACAGCCTTGAAGCCGCTTCTATTCCATAGGTTCCTTTGCCGAAATATATCAGGTTAAGATACATCTGGAGTATCTGATCTTTGGAATACAGCCTTTCCAGCCTGTAGGCCAGGTATATCTCTTGGAGCTTTCTGTGGATGGTCTTTTTTTGCGTGAGAAAGGCGTTGCGCACCACCTGCTGGGTGATGGTGCTTGCGCCTTCTGCATATCTGCCCTGTTTTATGTTTTGAAACAGGGCCCCGAATAAACGCTTTATGTCAAAGCCATGATGTCTATAGAAGCGTATATCCTCTACGGCGATAAATGCGTTTTTAACGTGGTCGGGGATTTCTGATAATGAGACCTTTATCCTGTTTTCTAAGCCATATATGCTGGTAATGAAGTCATCGTTCATATCGTATATAAACGATGATTGTTCGATGTTTTCTATTTTGCTCAGGTCAATGTCCTTCAGTTGATTGATTATGATGCTGAAGTATACGGCTGCTGACATGAGTCCAATTATGGCAAAGCTCAACAGGCCTATAGCTATGGATCGATAGAGTGAGCGGCGATTCTTTTTTTTCTTTCTGCTCATCCGTGAAGGTATCGGTTCGTGCTGGTTCATAGGGAATAACCTCCTGCCACAGTGTCAATCCCATCTTGATTATTCCCTATAAACCGGAAAATTAAACTAAATTAAAAAGGCTCCTTGTTGGAGCCCTTGTTAACTGTTAAAATCTTTTACAATATGCATTTCACCCAGTCCGCGCTCTACGTTCATCTCGTAAATTCGGTTGGCCTCTAGTTTTTGGGCGATGATGGAGGCAGCTTTCTTAGGGTCAATGCGTTTGCCGCAGGTAAAAACGTCGATGCTGGCATACCCGTGTTCGGGGAAGGTGTGGATGGCCAAGTGGGACTCGGAAACTATTACCACCCCTGACACGCCCTGAGGTGCAAACTGGTGAAATGTTACTTCCCTCACTTCAGCACCCGCTTGCAGCGCAGCGTCAGTCATCATCTTCTCAACGAATTTGATGTCGTTCAATAGTTCCCGATTGCATTCCCAAAGTTCCAAAATGCAGTGCCTCGAATAGGTATCCATCAGCAAAACCCCCTTTATATAAAATTTTTAAGTATCCATTTACGGGGGTAGGTTAGTACAACTGATGTCCTAGTCCCCGTATAAAGGACAGGCTCAGCAGATGTCCCAACCCTTTGATAAATGGATACTTTCTTTAGCAAAATCTTTGCATGCTGCACTATACTTTAGCATAAATCGAAAAAAAAATCAATTACTATTCTCCAAATTTTTGAGTAAATTTAATAGGTTTTTTGAACTTGCAATGATATATATAATGATATATACTCTTATATATAAGAGGTCTGGCATTCCTACAAAGTGTACAACCTCTATATATGAGACGAACGGGGGTGAGAAGGGTGCACAGTGCGAAAAAGAGGATGTGGATACTGGCGTCCATATTGTTGCTGGCAGTCATCGGGTATTATATATACCTCTATTTTGAGCCAGATCCCCAGCGAATTTCGTACAACGAATTCATAAGGGCGGTGGATCGGGAAAAGGTAGCCAAAGTCTACCTTGATGATAGAGACCTGCTCAAGGGTGAGTTCAAGGACGGTACCGAATTTATAACCGACAATCCACGAAAAGAAGGGTTCAAGGAGGAACTGCTCAAAAAAGGTATCGCCGTGGACGAGATGGCCCGTCAATCTCAAATAAGAGATACAGGGAGTTTCCTCATCACCATGGGCGTGTTTGGGGGCTTTTTGTATTTTCTGTCGACCAAAACGGTGAAGCAGGCGCAGGGGGGTATGGGAAAGATATCATCGATCTCGGTATACCCCGAGGACGACAAGAAGGTTACTTTTGATGATGTGGCTGGAATCGATGAAGCCAGAGAGAGCATGAAGGATGTGATAGATTTTATAAGAAATCCTGAGAAGTATGCGCGGTACGGGGCAAGGTTACCGAGGGGTATTATACTCTACGGTCCGCCTGGAACGGGTAAAACCTTGCTTGCGAAGGCCGTAGCCGGTGAAGCCGGGGTACCCTTCTATGCCGTATCAGGTTCCGATTTTGTGCAGGTGTACGTAGGCGTAGGGGCGGGAAGGATCCGTGACCTGTTTAAGAAAGCGAGGGAGAGCGGCAAGTGCGTGATATTTATAGATGAGATTGATGCCCTGGGCAAAAGAGGGATAGGGGTATCGATGGAGGAGGCAATGATGAACGCGATCAGACTTTAAACGCTCTTTTGGCCGAAATGTCGGGCTTTAAGGATAACGAAGGTATTGTGGTCATAGGTGCCACCAATCGCCTGGATGTATTGGATCCAGCATTGCTTCGACCGGGGAGATTTGACAGGCATATTGAGGTTGGGCTACCCGATGTAAAAGGACGGTATGAGATCCTGAAGCTTCACAGCAGAGGCAAGCCCCTTTCAAGCGACGTCGACCTTTACAAGGTGGCGCAGCAGACGGTATACTTCAGCGGAGCCAAGCTGGAGAGCCTGATGAATGAGGCGGCTATACTGGCGGCAAAGAGGGACAGCGGGTACATCGAACAGTCGGATATAGACAAGGCATTTTATATTGTCATGGCCGGCCTGGAGAAAAAGGACAGGAGCACTATAGACAGGTTTGACCGTGAGATTACCGCATTCCATGAAGCGGGGCATGCGCTGGTGACCAAGTTGATAGCGCCGGAACACAGCGTTTCAAGGGTTACCATAATACCCAGTACCAAAGGGATGGGCGGGTTCAGCATGAACATCCCTCCCGACAGGATGTATTACAGGAAGAGGGATATGGAAAACAGCATTAAAATAGCCTTGGCTGGCCGAGCGGCCGAAGAGATAGTATTTGGCCAGGACAACGTCACCACCGGCGCTTCCAATGACCTGGAAAGGGCTACAGAGGTGCTGCTCGACATGATAAGGCGCTTCGGTATGGGCAAAAGTACAGGGCTTCTCAACTATGACGTTCTCTACAGCAACGGCATACGGCAGGTCTCAGACGAGGTGCTTACACAGTGCAGTGAGACCATGAACATTTTCTATGAAGAAGTAAAAGGTCTGCTCATTATGCACAGGGATACACTTGAGGCCATAGCAACAGCCCTGCTGGAAAAGGAAACCCTCGACGAAGACGCGCTTGATCAGATCATAATGGAGTGCGACAAAGGGCGAGAGACGGCATAAAGTTAGAACCATTTGAAAGCCTCCCTCATATATTGTATAGCGAAAAGGTATAATTTGATAAATATGGGGGAGGCGGTACCTTGAACTACAACGATCATTTGTGGATACCTAAATGCATGTACCCGGTGGAATACCACCACAGGTACGGGTATATGGTTCCCTGGATGGAGCCCGAAGTTTATGACGACATGGTGTATCCCGTCATGTATCCTGAGATATACTATAAAATATATCCTTATGTGTGCAGGATATGTGACGAGATGGATGACCCTTACGTTCTCTATCCCAGCCAAGCCCAGATAGAGGACATGATAAACAGGTGTTATGACCTATGCGTAAAAGAGATGCCGGAACTGGAGGAGTATGCAGGAGCCAAAATGCAGGAGAAGCTGGATGCCGAAAACTTCCAGTTTGAACGTCGACGGACTCCCATATTGAGGGATTTGATTGCCATCATACTCCTGTCTGAACTCTTCCGCAGGCGAAGGAGATTTTTCTACGTAGGTGGTAATGGTTATTATTGAATTTCAAAGCTTGAAGCGGCAGGAATTCCTGCTGCTTTTTATTTTATATGCCAACGTTTAAATAAAGCTTAAATGGATATAATATGGAAAAAGCGCCATTTTATGAGGAGAAAGGGTGATTGGGTGAACAACAGGGTATTGAAGGTATTGCCCAGGGGACAGGACAAAAGCGCCAGGCAATTGAGGCGGCAGGGTTTTGTACCTGCTATTTATTATGGCGGCAATCAAGCGCCACGTCAGCTTGTAGCCAGCAAGAGAGAATTAAACTCTTTGATGCGTCAGCTTGGCGAGTCTGCTCTTTTTGAGATAGCCATGGAAGAGGATGTAAGAACCGTAATATTGAAAGAGGTTCAACGGGATCCGGTCACCCGGGAGGTCATTCACATAGATCTGCAGGATTTAGCGCATAACGAAAAAGTGAGCATGAACATACCCATAAGGCTTGTGGGAGCCGATGAGCTGGAAAGCAAGGGAAGGGTTTTGCAGCGACAGGCCGAAACCGTCAATGTGGAAGGCTATGCGCATTCGCTGCCGTCCCACATCGATGTTTACGTTGGCGATATGGAACCAGGAGACGTCATAAAAGTATGCGATTTGAGGGTGGATGGTGATATAGCTATACTGGACCCACTGGACAGGATCGTTGCGGTCGTGCTAACGCCTGAATAAACTCGCGAGGTTATTGAATTTTGTATCTTTTTGTTGTAAACTGGTAAAGGAAAATACATAAGGGAGAGGGTTTGGAGGAAGCTATGAAGTACGTATACGCTATTCTAACCGTTGTTGAAAACAATCCTATAATGCAAACCTATGTAAGCGATAAGCCCATGACTGGCAGGCAGCTGCTGGACGAGGTCATACTCACCGAAGAAGAGAAGAGAAAGTACAAGGACTGGACCGATGCAAGAAAGATAATCGAGGACATGAACAAGACGCAGTCAATCAGGGTGGAAATACAGGAGGTAGAGGTTCCGTAACACAAAAATCCCTTCGACAAATATCGAAGGGATTTTTGTGTGTTTTTAATATAGAATACAAAAATAGCCAATATTCGCTGAAGGAGAATTGAAGCAAATGAAGAATATATAAGTGTATTTATGCCTGTAAGCTGGAGGAGGGATTTTCTTGCAGGTCTCGAGCCGTAAAACCAAACACACGCTTGTGGTCAAAGTAGAAGGGGAACTGGACCATCATACTGCCGATACAGTACGTGAGCGGCTGGATAGCATACTTGAGGATCCAAGCATAAAGTACATCGTATTTGATTTGAGCCAGCTAAAGTTCATGGATAGTTCAGGTATCGGGGTGTTTATTGGGAGGTATAAAGTGGTTTCACAGCGAGGCGGCACGGTTTCGGTGGCTCATGTCACACCCCAGATTAATAAGGTGTTGGAGGTGTCGGGCCTTTACAGGATAATAAAGAAATACAACAGCCTTGAAGAAGCGCTGGCCGACATAGGGGGGTGTGATGAATAGTGGAAGTCATAAACGAGATGCGCTTGGAATTCCCAAGCAAATCACAGAATGAATCATTTGCCAGGGTTACTGTTGCTGCTTTTGCAGCTCAGCTTGATCCCACCTTAGAGGAGATTGCTGATATAAAGACCGCCGTGTCGGAGGCTGTGACTAATGCTATCATTCACGGTTATGAGAACACAATAGGTATTGTAACCGTAATAGCAAAGCTCTATGAAGGAAAAATCGAGATCGAAGTCATAGACAAGGGTAAGGGAATAGAGGATATAGAGAAGGCGAGGCAACCGCTTTATACCTCAAAGCCTGAGCTAGAACGCTCTGGGATGGGGTTTACCGTCATGGAAACTTTTATGGACGAAGTAGAGGTGATTTCCGCTCCGGGCCAGGGTACACGGGTTAAACTGGTAAAATACCTAAAGAGTACTGGTGGAGAGCTGGGGAGAGAATGATGGATACGTTTGAAGCCTTTGACCGGGAAAAAGGGAAGGAAACGGTTTCGCAAAATGAAATACTGAATCTGATAGTCAGGGCTCAGGATGGGGATGAACAGGCAAAAGAGGAGCTTGTGAAGAGAAATATCGCTCTTGTAAAGAGCATCGTAAAGCGTTTTTTGAACAGGGGCTATGAATACGAGGACCTGTTTCAGATAGGGGTCATTGGGCTTATCAAGGCCATAAATAACTATGACCCCAAGTTCAATGTGCAATTTTCCACTTATGCCGTTCCCATGATAATGGGTGAGATTAAACGCTTCCTGAGGGATGATGGCCCCATAAAGGTGAGCAGGTCATTGAAAGAGCTGGCAAGCAAGGCTCAGACGGTCAAGGAGCAGCTTAAGAATAGGCTGTGCCGAGAACCCACCATCAATGAGATTGCGAGCGAAATGGGCGTTTCGCCAGAAGAAATAGTCCATGCAATGGAAGCAAACCGTATCCCTTCATCCATATACGATATCATATATGAAGATGATGACAATCCTATATTGCTGATCGATAAAATCCATCAGGACACCAGTCAAATGGGAAAGCTTATAGACCGTATTATGTTGAAGGAAATGCTCGCAAAGTTGGATAGAAGGGAAAGGGCAATTATCATAATGCGGTATTTTCAGGATAGAACCCAGAGCGACATTGCAAACGAATTGGGCATATCCCAGGTACAGGTTTCAAGGATTGAAAAAAAGGTCCTTTTGAAAATGAGGGAGATGCTATAAAGATGTCCGGTTGACCGGACGTTTATTTTTTTTGGATAAAAAGGCAGGTTGAGCGCATAATAAAGGTAAAGTGGAATTTAAGATAATTGTTAGGAGGAATCGCAAATGAGGGCCAGAGTCAAGGGCGTAGCCATAGTCATGATTTCTATGGTGCTTTTGGCAGCAATGGCTGTTTCCATATGGCTGCTCAATAAAGGCTTGCAGCAAGATAAAACCTATTCAGGAGCTCGATTTGTCTACCAAGAAAAAGTGGAAAATGAAGCTGCGACTTAAAGTGAAAACAAAGGAAGAGTATATTATGGGTCAGATAAATCAAAGTAATTCTATTTTTTTTCAATTTAAACCCAATATCGTAAAGAGGAGTGGAAAACCCGTATATCTTACAGATGTGATAGACATCTTCTGCTCCCAGCATGTGGAAGAGGCCATAAGGGACATCGTGATATTGCCAGCCCACCACGATAGAGATCGCGTTATAACGGCCATTGAAGTCATAAGGCTTATCAATGAAAATACGGGGATCTCTGACATACATGTGATTGGTGATGGAAAAGCACTTATAGAATACAAGGAGCAGAAGCCTTCGAATGCCTTAATTGAGTGGCTCAGGCTGGTGGCGACGGCTTTACTGCTGATGATTGGCTCAGGGCTGGCCATAATGTATTTTCATGCCGATGTTAACATGCATCAGGTGCACAGCGCCCTGCATTACATCATTACCGGGGAAAAGAGCGTGCGGCCGCTTCTTATAAGTATCCCGTATTCCATAGGTATAGGTATAGGCATAGCTGTGTTCTTTGACGTTTTTTCTATTGGCAAAAAGAAGAAAAAACCGGGGCCTCTGGAGTTGGAAGTATATACTTACGAAAAGGAGATCTCTTCCTATAAAAAGGACGAGGAGGAGAACGAGGGAGATTGAAGTGGGAATCAATGTTGCTTGAAGTGCTTATTGGTTTGGCCGGTGGATTGGTGGTGGGCGGAGGGTTATCGACGCTTTTTATAGTCCTGGGTATTGCACCCAGGCTTGTCTCTCTAAGCGGTAAAAAGAAGCATATGTTTCTCGTCAAACTGTCAATTTTGGCGGGGGCGTTTTTGTCTTCGCTGGTATATGTGATGGACCTGAGATTTTCTATAGGGAAATTTGCGCTCCCTGTTATAGCCCTATTTATGGGCATATTTGTTGGGATGCTGGCTTCGGCGCTGGCAGAGGTACTGGACGTTCTATATATAGTTGCAAGCTATGCCGGGATAATAAAATTTATATATATTCTGGTTTTTGCCATAATAATAGGCAAAATAGCGGGTTCGCTTATTTACTGGCTGTTACCTGGATTTTACTGAAACAGGTAAAATGGATAAATACAGCATGGATGTATAAAGTTCGAGGGTGTGAAAGAGATGAAGTATTATCATCAAATAAAGAGATCGGGACCGGAAATGAAAAATATTGAAGAAAAAGAGGAAAGGCATGACCTGATAAGGAAGCTGTCATATAGTAGGGACTCGAAAAACAAAAAGAATAATTCAATGATGACGGTGGAATAAATTAAATTAGCGGCTTGAAAAAACAGGTGGAAAGGGGTTTTGAGAAGGTGGACGTCAAACAGCAAAAACTAAACAAGGAGTACCAGATATATGTTCAACGAAAGATGCCCAAGTCAAACCTTTTGAGGGACTGCATATTGGCATTTTTGGTAGGGGGAATCATCTGTACAATAGGCCAGGCTGTAAACAATTTTGGGAAGAGCTATTTTAATTTGAATACCGAAGAGGCTTCGGCTTTTACCGCAATAGTGATGATTTTTATAGGTGCGCTGCTGACGGGACTGGGAGTTTACGACGATATAGGAAAGTATGGCGGTGCAGGGTCAGTGGTGCCCATTACCGGGTTTGCCAACTCAATAGTAGCGCCTGCTATGGAATTCAAAAAGGAAGGATACGTGTTTGGAGTTGGATCCAAGCTGTTTTCCATAGCCGGCCCTGTTTTGGTGTACGGCATCACCGCGTCAGTACTGGTTGGGTTAATATACTTCTTTGTAAAGTGAGGGAGTTATATGGCAAAGCATCGATTGGGCGGTCAAACCATAAAGCTTGAGAATCCTCCTTGTATCCTTTCCAGGGCTACCATAGTAGGAAAAAAAGAGGGAGAGGGACCGCTGGGTGAGTACTTCGATGTGGTACTGGAGGATAATCTATGGGGTGAAAAAACCTGGGAAAAGGCAGAATGCCGCATGTATCAGGAAGCGGCCAAAATGGCAATTACCAGAGCTGGAAAGCAGCCACAGGACGTAAATTACTTATTTGGTGGCGACCTGCTCAACCAAATTATAACTGCAAACTTGGCGGCCAGGAGTCTGGGGATACCCTTCTTTGGACTGTATGGAGCCTGTTCGACGTTGACGGAATCCTTGTCTTTGGGTGCTATGGTTATCAGCGCAGGATACGCTGACCTTGTGCTGTGTGTTACTTCCAGCCATTTCTGTACTGCCGAGAGGCAGTATCGATTCCCGCTGGAGATGGGAACTCAACGTCCACCCACCGCGCAGTGGACTGTAACAGGAGCAGGTGCCTTTTTACTGTCCAACGATATGAAACCCCCTTATATTACCCATATAACCACTGGCAAGGTTATAGATTATGGCATAACCGACACCAATAACATGGGGGCCGCGATGGCTCCAGCAGCGGCGGCCACCATAAAAGCGCACTTCGAAGATACACAGCAGGGGCCCGATGCGTATGACCTAATTGTGACGGGGGACCTGGGCTGGTTTGGAAGGGAGCTGACCATTGACCTTTTGAAGAAAGAAGGCTATGACATAAGCGATCGATTAATCGATTGTGGATGCGAGATATACAGCAAAGATCAGGATGTGCATGCAGGTGGCAGTGGGTGTGGATGCTCTGCAGTGGTTTTTGGTGCTTATATTCTAAGAAAAATGGAGGAAGGCGTATACAAGCGGATTTTGCTCTTGTCAACAGGTGCTCTTCTCAGCACCACCAGTTGCCAGCAGGGCGAGTCCATACCCGGCATTGCACATGCTGTAACCATCGATATGGATAGGGGATGAACTATGGAGTATTTGAGAGCTTTTCTAGTTGGTGGTTTGATCTGCGTCATCGCACAGATAATTATTGATAAAACAAGCTTAACGCCGGCCAGGGTTCTCGTCTGCTTTGTAACGGCAGGTGTCATATTAACGGCTATAGGCATATACGAGCCCATTGTGAAGTTTGGCGGTGCAGGAGCTACTGTCCCGCTCCCGGGGTTTGGATATGCTCTTGCCAAAGGGGCTATGAAAGGAGTAGATGAGATGGGAGCTCTGGGCGCTTTTGTGGGCGGTGTGAGGGCAGCTGCGGGAGGGATTACTGCTGCGGTGGTATTCGGCTATCTGGCGGCCGTGCTGTTCAACCCACGGATGAAGCGATAGAAAAAGGGGCACTTCAATCCAGTGCCCCTTTTTTATTGTTATGGCTTTGATTCTTTTCTGTTGTTGTCAGTAGCATTCCCGGGGAAGTAATTTTGCGTTAAAGGTATCTGCTGATTTTGAGCTGCGTTTTCCTCTTCAATCTGCCTGTCTATTGAGTCGAAAATCGTTCTTGAAAGCTCGGTCAAGTAAGCCATGTTCTGTTCTATCGGCTTTGGATCAAACGGTGGCAGCTGCGTCAATGGCTGTTCACCCTCTGCCGGGGGTTCAACCGTTGTCTGATTAAGGCTGTTAAGCAATGCTTCAATGGCTTTTTCCAAGGCATTACGTGCCTCATCGCTCAACCTGTCTTTGTACTTCGGATCAGACATTTTGGATCGCACGGAATTTATGAGTTCCTGAGCTCGCCTGTACAGGTCTTCCCTCAGTTGCTGAGAATTGTACCACTCCTGTGTATGCAGCGGGCAGAAGTACTGCCTATCTTCAGGATTGTTGTAGTCAAGTGCTGAAAAGTCTGCCATATCTTTGAACGCGCCGGGCAGATATCTTTGTAGCTGTTCATTGCTCAACTGCCTAAGAGGCGAATCTTCCGGCAATACAACCACCGATTTTTTAACCACGTGTTCCCTTGGACAGTACGGTGAGGCGAGTTTACCTGAATATTTGCATATCTCAACCTCCTGATGCACATCGCATTTCTCTTTTGGGACCGCCTCTACCGGGAACCACTCGGTTACCAATTTACAGCCGCTTGCATCGTTTTCACACAGCGTGCCATTGGGTAGCTTACCTGATACTCCGCAGACTGTAACGCGTACCACTCCTTCCGGTGGCTTATCATAAAACGGCCTGTTTTCTAGATCCTTGTGGATAGGTTCCATCACCGCTCTCCATAGAGGAGCGGCATAACGGCCACCTTGTGCATCATCTTTAAGAGGTTTCCAAAGGTCATGCCCTATCCATACGGTGGCGGTATAATGAGGGGTAAATCCAGCAAAGTATACCCCTTTAAAATCATTCAACGTACCGGTTTTGCCTGCAATGTGCATTGGCTTGGAAAATTTGGCTCTGCTGCCGGTGCCGCTGCTTACCACTGACTCCATCCAGTCAGTCAGAATAAAAGCGGTGCTCTCCTTGAATACCACTCTTTTTACCTGAATGTTGTCTTTATTGAGAATCTCATTTCCGTTTTTGTCCAGCACCTTTGTAAACGATACGGGGGTTTGATAAATACCTTTGTTGGCTATGGCGGCATACGCCGCTGCCATTTCAACCATGTTTATACCGTTTTGCCCAAGCGCAAGGTTGGTCACCAATTTTTCGTTAACATAATGAGGACTTGTTATGCCGAGTTCCAGCAGCTTTTCAGCTGAATAATCAGTACCTACGCGTTCCTGCACTATTCTGGCGGCTGCTATGTTTATTGATTTTTGTATGGCTTTGCGCACATCTACAAGTCCACTGAATTTACGGTCGTAATTGAGGGGATAGCCCCTTCCGTCCCATTGATTTTCCAGGCCTTTGATGGGTACGGGTACATCTTCAAGTATTATTCCGCCGGGATATCCGGCTTCGATGAAGGGCCCATATACTGACAACGGCTTTATTGCCGAACCCACAGCCAATGCCTGTGTGACACGGTTGGTCCAGAAACGGCCTTGAGGGGGAGTCTTTCCGCCCACAATGGCACGTATCTCGCCCGTCGTATGATCTATTACCACTGCTGCCGCCTGAGGCTGCTGTATCTCGTTTCCCTGGCTATCCTTTATAACCTTATCTTTAGAGTTGGCCAGCGGTGGAAGATCCTTGTAGTTGTATACTGCTTCTTCAACAATTTTTTGCACCTCGGGGTCAACTGTGGTATATATCCTGAGCCCGCCTTCCTGGATTAGCTTCATGGCCTTCTGACGGCCTTCGTCGCCCGTCCAGCCGTAATGCTCCATCAGCCTGTCCCGAACATCAAGTATCACGTATTCCACAAAATAAGGCATGGGATAGAGAGAGTTACGGTTGGACTTTTCTATAACCTTGAAGCCCTGCTCTTCAGGGGTCTTATTTGGATCAAGCTTGGCTTCCTCGTATTGTTCCTTGGTGATGAAGCCGTTTTCATACATGAGGCGCAGCACTAAATTGGTGCGGTTGTAGGTTATCTCAGGCTTTCTATTGGGATCATACAAATTTTTCCTGGGGTCGTAATAATATGGGTTTCTTAATATTCCCGCTAGAACGGCGCATTCCCTTAATGTTAAGTCTTTAAGGTCTTTGCCAAAATAATCCTGCGCCGCTGTCTTGACACCATAGTTCCCACTGCCAAAGTAACTGGTGTTGAGATAAGCCTCAAGTATCTGTTCCTTGCTGTATTTCTGTTCAAGCTGAATGGCCAGGTAGGCCTCCTGGATCTTGCGCTTGTAGGAGCGTTCGGGTGTCAGCAGGGTGTTCTTTATGAGCTGCTGGGTAATGGTGCTGGCACCCTGTATTGACTCGTTACGCAGGTTATTTATGATGGCTCCTATCAGGCGTTTGAAATCAATGCCGTGATGGGAGTAAAAACGCACGTCCTCAACGGCGATGACGGCCTCCTGCAGCATCTTAGGAATTTCGTCTAGTGGAGCCCATACGCGGTTTTCAAGGCCGTAGTATGGCGTGATCAGGTTACCGTATCTGTCATATATAAACGAGGTTTCGCTCTGGTTTTCGATGCGCTCCAGGTCAAGGGTTGGAGTGGCATCAAGGTATCCTTTTGCTATGCCCAGGAAGGCGCCAAACCCTGCAAAGCCCAACAGTATGAATAGCACCAAAAACATCTTTAAGGTGGTAACAAACACCGATAATATAAAATTGGGCGGATTGGTCTTTTTCTTAAAATAGCCTTTTATCTTATGGATGCCCTTTTTTTGGTCCTTGTTTTCTTTATCGTTTCTTTTCATTGTCAACCTCCCATACAAGGCAAGTATTTAATGTAACTCGGCTTTTTATATTATAGCATAATCTTTATAAAAATCCTATTAAAATTCTGGATGCGCATTTTTAACACTGTGTTACAAACTATTTATTCAATATTGCAAATTGCATAGATTTGAGTAACAATTCATCAATACGGTTCATAAACTGTAGGGGAGGTGTGTACCTTCATGAGGCGCGGAAGAGGGGTATATAAAATCTTCATTATTATATTTATAACGCTTGCGGTGGTGTCGATCATATTTTTGATCATAGATAGAGGGATAAAGCCTACGGTCATAGCCATGTCGGAAGCCCAGGTGAGATATATAGCCATAAAAGCCATGAACAACGCCGTTAAGAAGGTGCTTAATACCGATATAAAGTATACCGACCTCATAAATGTGATGACCGACAGAAACGGCAAAATATCGCTGATACAGGCCAACACCATCAGGATGAACGCCTTGGCCAGCGAGACGTCGAGCCTTGCCCAGGAGGAGATTCGCTCAATGGGAGCGGAGGGTATATACATACCTCTTGGCTCGATATTCAACAGCAAAATATTGGCTGGCTTAGGTCCAAGGGTCAAAGTCACCATTATACCCATAGGGTCAGTGGCCATAGATTTTGCCACCGAATTTGAAAACGCGGGCATAAACCAGACCCGCCACAAGATTTACATGGTGATGGAGGCCAACGTCCGCATAGTTGTTCCGCTGGGCAGCGATACTGCCAGCGTAAAGACAAGGGTCCCCATTACCGAAACCATAATCGTTGGAGATGTGCCCGATTACTATATAAACGTGGAAGACGGAAAAGAGGATATTTTAAACTTGGTACCGGGGCCGTAAAGGCTGTAAAGCAAACGGGGCTTTAAATGCTCAATACAATTTATGTGAACGTTTAGTGGATATGATATAAAGTAGTTTATACCTGGCTGAAGGAATTTATGGCCAAAAGTAATTGACATATCGTAAAGTTTGTTGTAAAATTAACGATAAAATTTAAAATAGTAAAGACGATGAAGAGGAATAGTAAATGGGGAGCAAGCCTGTCCAGAGAGGTAGCGGTTGGTGCGAGCTGCCAAGGCGGCCCTATTGAATCCACCTCGGAGTCGGTTGGGAAATAACCAATACCGGCGAAAACCGTTATCCGCAAATGAGGCCCGGATGTTCCCGGGCGAAACAAGGTGGCACCACGTGAAGGTATTCCCGTCCTTGGCTTGCAAGGACGGGTTTTTAAATTTTTATAAAGTTTTGAAATGAGGAGGTAATGGTAAATGAGGAAAGACAAGTTACTGATGACTCCAGGGCCTACCATGATTCCCCATAGGGTTAGAGAGACCATGGCAAGGCAGATCATTCACCATCGCACCAAGGAGTTTGAGCGCTACTTTGTCAAGATGAACGAAAGCCTCAAGAAGGTGTTTCAGACCCAAAATTTCGTGCTTACGCTGGTATCGTCTGGGACCGGCGGTATGGAAGCTGTGGTAGCCAATGCGTTTTCCCCTGGGGATAAGGTACTGGTGGTCAGTACAGGGGTGTTTGGCGATCGGTTTGTCAAGATAACCACTCGCTTTGGATTGGACGTGAAAGTGATAAGCGTTCCATGGGGACGTGGGGCTGACCCAGAAGAGATAAAGAAATTCCTGGACAGCCCAGAAGGCGATGGCGTAAAAGGAGTTTTTGTGACCCACAACGAGACGTCCACCGGCGTGGCAAACGATATAAAGGGCATTGGAGAGGTACTCAAAGGCCGTGATTGCCTGTATATCGTGGATGCCATAAGCTCTCTGGGTGGGATGGAGGTCAAAACCGACGAATGGGGAATCGACATGGTGATTGCCGGTTCGCAAAAAGCCCTGATGTTACCTCCTGGGTTGGCGTTTGTAAGCGTGAGCGAGAAAGCCTGGAGCGCTATTGAAAAATCCAAACTGCCCAAATTCTACTTTGACTTCCTGGCATATAGGAAGTCCTTGAACGACAACACCACGCCCTACACCACCGCGGTATCTTTGGTGATAGCGGCCAGCGAATCGCTGGACATGATACTTGAGGAAGGGCTGGAGAACATCTTTGCACGGCACAGGAATTTGGCTGAGGCATGCAGGGCTGCAGTTAAGGCTTTAGGGCTGGAGCTGTTTGCAGATGAGAGGTACGCCTCTGACCTCATCACATCCATCAAGGCGCCCGAAGGGATAGACATAGACCAGGTGCGAAAGACCATGAATCTGCAGTACGACATAATGGTGACGGGTGGACAGCAGCACCTTAAGGGGAAGATCATGCGCATCGGCCACATGGGCTATGTGGATGGATTTGACCTTTTGAAAACCATTACCGCTTTGGAATTGTCCTTGCTTAAGGCAGGTTACAAGCTGGAGCTGGGCGCTGGCGTTACGGCTGCTCTCAAGACACTGAAGATGTGAGGTGGTGGTTTTGATGAAGATACTGGTAACCGAAAAGATAGCAAAGTGCGGCATTGAGCTGTTGCGCAAGGATTTTGAGGTTGATGAGCGCACAGACCTTACCCCCCAGGCGTTGCTTGAGTGCATAGAGGAGTACGATGCGCTCATCGTGAGGAGCGCTACAAAGGTAAACGCCGAGGTCATAGAAAGAGGGGTTAACCTCAGGGTGATTGGCCGCGCCGGCACCGGCGTGGATAACATAGACGTTGAAACTGCCACGCGAAAGGGAATCATAGTTGTAAACACTCCAGAGAGCAACAACGTATCCACCGCCGAACATACCATCGCCTTGATGCTGGCTTTAGCGCGCAACATCCCCCAGGCATACACCACTTTAAAGAGCGGTAAGTGGATCCGCAGCAAGTTCAAGGGGGTGGAGCTTTATAGCAAGACGGTTGTGATACTGGGCCTTGGCAGGATCGGTTCCAACGTGGCAACCAGGCTGAAAGCCCTGGGCATGAACGTTATGGGTTATGACCCCTATATAACCGATGAGAGGTTTGAAAGGCTGGGCGTTAAGCGGTTGAACTCCATCGAAGAAGTCATGAAGGTGGCCGATTTTATAACCATACACCTTCCCAAGACCGATGAGACGGTAGGCATAATCGGCGAAAAGGAGCTTGCTATGGCAAAGCCCAACTTGAGGATCATCAACTGCGCCCGCGGTGGACTGGTGGACGAAGAGGCTCTATACAACGCATTGAAGAGCGGCAGGATCGCCGGCGCAGCCATTGACGTGTTTGAGAAGGAACCCAAGGAGATGCCCGGCGGTGCTGATTTTTCCCATAAGCTACTGGAGCTTGAAAACGTGATATATACACCCCACCTGGGAGCTTCCACCGAGGAAGCTCAGGAAAACGTGGGGTTGGAGATCGCAAAGCAGGTATCCGAAGCGCTAAAAGGGAACATCGTCAATGCCGTAAACCTGCACGGGCTTCACGTTCGCAATATACACGCCCTGTCGCCTTTCCTGAAGCTGGCTGAAATCATGGGCAGGCTGTACTACCGCGCAGAGAAACTTCCGGTACAAAAGGTTGAAATCATATACAGCGGAGATATAGCAAAGCAGGAGACCAAGATAATAACGCTTTCGTATCTATCGGGGCTGCTGGAGCCTATCATAGAGGAGCGGGTTAACTTCGTAAATGTGGAAATGCTTATAAAGGACAGGGGCATCGAGGTGATCGAGAGCATCAGGAGCGAGGTGGACCATTACACAAATTTGATAACAGTAAAAGTCACCAACAGCAAGAAACAGGTCACCTTTGCCGGTACCGTATTTGGAAAGGATGAGATAAGGATAGTCAATTTCGGTGGATACGAGGTGGATTTCGAGCCCACTCCGTATATGCTGGTCATTCAGAATTACGACAGGCCAGGGGTTATAGGCAAGATAGGTACTATACTTGGCAATGAAAACGTCAACATTGAGACCATGAGGGTCAGCCAGAACCGCAAGGAAGGCAAGGCTTTGATGGTGCTCAACGTGGACCAGGAAGTCAGTCCTCAGGCCTTGAAGCAAATTGAGATGCTGGATAACGTTTTGAGGGTAAGCTTCATAAAGTTATAATTTAATGATTGCATAAATGTCGGCTCAATGCCGGCTTATTTTTTGCCAAAAATTATAATTATCGACCATGTCATCTTTTTTTAAACATTGAGGGATAATAAGAATGCATAGCAAATCAAAAATGGGGTTGATGCCAATGGGGATGCTTGGAAAATGCTGCGGGGAATGAAAAGAGGGTGGCTTTTGGGGTTGCCCGTCATATCTGCAAGGACGGGTAAAAAGATGGGTGTTGTGGCAGATATAATATTTAAACCCGGGCAGCAAAAGATAAAAGGGTTGCTGGTGTCAAGTGAGGGTTTTGTGGAAAGGAAGAAGCATATTCCTCTTGAACGAGTGCGGACCATAGGCAGGCATGTGGTTATAGTAGATGAGCCCCTGCAAAATGATGGGCAGGCTGGAGGTTTGCCCATAGAAGGAAACGAAGAGTATGGAAACAGGATTCTGGGACGCCAGCTTTTGAGGGGAGATGGGCAGGAATTAGGGCTTATCAGCGATATAATACTTGACCCAAACGATGGCAGAATAGAAGGGTTTGAAATCTCCAGGGGTCTCATCGACGACCTTTTAGAAGGACGGTATATCCTGCCATATGATGCATCCAACAGTATAAGCGAAGATGCGGTGATTGTATCGATGGAACAGACTCAGCAGATAAAGGCATACAACAGGGGAATTAAAACTTTACTGGATATCAAATAAAATTAGGAAGAAGGGAGTGGGATACTGATGAATAAGTATTTAAGGGGTTTTATAGCGGGAAGCATGGTAGGCATTGCAGCAAGCATGCTTTTTATGCCAGGTAAGGACAACGAGATGAGGCGAAAATTTTGGGGCAATAGTAAGAATATTATGGACAATGCTTCTCAGATAATGGCTAATATGTTGTCAGAAATGAAGGAAAGGAGATAAGCAATAGGCCCGGAAACGGGCCTATTTTAAATATTAAAACAGGGTGGAGGCTGGCAGGTGAAGGCGTACAGGAGTTATATCATGTTTGGACTGGTATTTTTATTTTTTTTCATTTTGTTGTTTATCGTGGTCTCCCATTGGGAGAAATTATCCAGCGTATTTCGCGTCGTCTTCTTTGCAATAATAATCTCCTATATTCTGGTGCCAGTAAGCGAATGGCTGGAAAGGTTTATGCCCAGGAATGTTGCGATAATAGTGCTATTTGGCAGTTTGTTCCTAGTGCTGGTTGCTATTGGATTTCTGGTTGTGCCGCCTTTTATAAGGCAGGTGATTTCTCTGAGCGAGTATATCCCAGAATATGCCTATCAGTTGAAGCGGTTTGCGGCCGGATTTCAATCGCGGCTAAAAAATATGGGGCTACCTTATGGTGTGCAGCAGGCCATGGAAGAAACCATAGAGGGCATACAGAGGCGCCTGATTGGGATCATGCGGGATACCCTCGAAAGGTTTATGGATGGTGCATCCAGTATATCTGAACTGTTCATGATTCCTGTGTTGAGCTTTTATTTCTTAAAGGACAGGAAGTACTTCAAAAGATTGATGGTCAGCATCATTCCCATTCGATACAGAAAGGGCATAATGCGCACCTTCTCGGAGGTCCATTACATACTCAATCGCTTTATAAGAAGCCAGATTATCGTATCGCTTGTGATAGGGGTGTTTACCACCCTGGGCTTTCTTATAATCGGAATACCTTATGCCTTGATCCTGGGAATTGTGGCTGGCATATTTGAGATAATCCCTTATTTTGGGCCGTGGCTGGGAGCAGTGCCGGCTATGGTGATCACCGCGCTGAATGCGCCATCAAAGATAATCTGGGCTATAGTGGTGATGATAGCAGTTCAGCAGCTGGAAGGCAGCTTCATCACGCCCAAAATCATGGGCGACCACGTGGGGCTCCATCCTGTTTATATAATACTGTCCTTATGGATTGGCGGAATGTTTTTTGGAATAACGGGCATGCTTCTGGCTGTGCCGGTGGTGCTCATAATACGGGTTATATTGAAAAACATATATCTGAGCATAGTGACAGTATCACACTAGGGCTTAAAAAGTCGAATGAACAACGAATTTGAAAGCAGGATTTGATATAATTGACAAAACATCTGGGGTTCTATATAATCATGAGTAAATAGCAGGATGAGGACGGAATTTGCTATTTTTGAGCTTTTTAGTAGGATAGAGGACCTGAAGATGCGTCCCGCTCCTGCGGTAGGGGGAGACGCTTATTTAATTGTCTTACGAGGAGGAGTACATAAATGGAGAAGCTGGGCCTTAACGAGATAAGGACAAGATTTTTAGAGTTTTTCAGGGGAAAGGATCACCTGATACTGCCGAGCTTTCCGCTGATTCCACAGAAGGACAAGAGCCTTTTGCTCATAAATGCCGGCATGGCTCCGCTTAAACCCTATTTTACAGGGCAGGAGACGCCTCCCAAAAAGAGGATTGCCACGTGCCAGAAGTGCATACGCACCCCCGACATCGAAAGGGTGGGCAAGACAGCCAGACATGGTACATTCTTTGAGATGCTGGGCAACTTCTCGTTTGGCGATTATTTCAAAAGAGAGGCCATTGAGTGGGCATGGGAATTTGTCACTCAGGACCTCAAACTGCCAGAAGAGCGGCTGTGGGTCAGCATATATGAGCAGGATGATGAGGCATTTGAAATCTGGCACAGGGTCGTTGGGCTTCCCGAGCATAAAATCGTGAGGATGGGAAAGGAAGACAACTTTTGGGAGATAGGTACAGGGCCCTGTGGTCCGTGTTCGGAGATATACTTCGATAGAGGGCTGGACAAAGGGTGCGGCAAACCCGATTGCGGCCCTGGTTGTGATTGCGACCGGTTTGTGGAGTTCTGGAATCTGGTATTTACCCAGTTCAATAAAGATGAAGAAGGGAATTATCATCCCCTTCCGCATCCCAATATAGACACCGGTATGGGCCTTGAAAGGATTGCTGCCATAATGCAGGGGGTGGACTCCCTTTTTGAAGTCGATACCATAAAGGATATACTCGAACATGTGAGCCGAATTGCTGGGGTTGAATACGGGAAGTCATACAAAACCGATGTGTCTTTGCGAGTTATAACCGATCACATACGGAGCACCACGTTCATGGTAGGCGATGGAATACTGCCTTCCAACGAAGGGCGCGGGTACGTGCTTCGCAGGATTTTGAGGAGAGCGGCGCGCCACGGCAGGCTGCTGGGAATAGAAGAGCCTTTCTTGAGCCAGCTGGCCAAAACGGTCATAAAGCGATCTCACCAGGCCTATCCCGAGCTCAAGCAGAGAGAGGATTATATTTTAAGGATAATACAGATAGAGGAGGAGCGTTTCAGGGAGACCATCGACCAGGGATTGGCCTATTTGAAAGAGTATATAGATGACCTGAAGCAGCGGGGTCAGAAGGTACTGGACGGTTCAAAGGCCTTTAAGCTGTACGACACTTACGGTTTTCCCCTTGACCTGACCAGGGAGATCTTGCAGGAAGAAGGCCTGGAGGTAGACGAACAGGGCTTTCAGCAGGAGATGGAGGTTCAGCGGGAACGGGCCAGGGCAGCTCATCGCGTAACCGATTATATGGGTATGGACAGCAATATATACAAGCTGATTGATGCGGACGCTTCAACCAATTTTGTGGGGTATCACGCTCTTGAAAGCCCGAGCAGCGTATTGGCCATCATAAAAGACGAGGCCAGGGCTGAAAGCGCTGCCGAGGGCCAGGAGATAGCGGTGGTATTGGATCAAACTCCTTTTTATGCCGAAGGCGGCGGACAGGTGGCCGACCAAGGAGTGCTCCTGTGGGACAATGGAAGGATGGAGATACGCGACGTAAAGAAGCTGTTTGGCAACAAGGTGGTACATTACGGTAAGGTGCTCTTTGGAACCTTGAAGCAGGGTGACGTTGTACAGGCTGTAGTGGATAGGGACACAAGATTGGCGGCTGCCCGTAACCATACGGCTACCCATTTGTTGCACAGCGCGCTCAGGGAGGTTTTGGGACCGCACGTGGAACAAGCAGGTTCTCTGGTGACCCCTCAGAGATTGCGCTTTGACTTTTCGCATTTTTCGGCCTTGTCCAGCGAGGAGATACTCAAGGTAGAAAGGTTGGTCAACCAGAAAATCATGGAGGCCATCCCTGTCGAGGTGGTTGAGACCACATTTGACAAGGCCAAGGAAATGGGGGCCATAGCGCTGTTTGGAGAGAAGTACGGGGATATAGTGCGCGTTGTCAGAATAGGGGATTTCAGCATTGAGCTGTGCGGAGGAACGCATCTTACCAATACCGGTCAGGCAGGGATGTTCAAGATACTCAGCGAATCGGGGGTTGCGGCCGGCGTAAGGAGAATTGAAGCCATAACCGGCTTTGAGGTGTACAACCATATTTTGAATCAGGAGAGGCTTATAGGTGATATTTGCAGGGAGCTTAAGACCAATCCCTCTGACCTTGAAGGTAGAATACAAGGGTTGGTTGCGCAGATTAAAGAGCAGGAGAGGGAGATTGAGCAGCTGCGTGCCAAACTGGCCTCAAGCCTTGTGGACTCGCTGGTTGAGTCGGGCAGGGATGTAGGCGGCATAAAATGCATTGCTGCCAGCGTAGAAGGTCAGGACATGGAAGGTTTGCGGGATATGGTCGATGTTGTAAAAGATAGAATAAAGCTGGGCGTTGTGGTGCTAGCCACCGTAAAGGATGGCAAGGTGCACTTTGCTGCCGGGGCCACCAAGGATGCTGTGGCCAAGGGAGCCCATGTGGGGAATTTGCTGCGAGAAGTGGCTAAAATAGCAGGTGGCGGTGGCGGTGGACGCCCGGATATGGCCCAGGCCGGGGGCAAGGATGCCGGCAAGGTGCAGGAAGCTTTAGATCAGGTATGCGTTTTGCTGGCAAAGCAGCTGGGTATAAATTAAATAAAAGATGACCATTTTATGTTTGAAAAAAGATACAAAATAGAGTATGATAGACTGTGAAGAATTCCTCTTAAAAGGCAGGTATATATTGTATGAATGGCGATCCTCAGGAAACCATGATGTTCAAGCTCAAGAAAGAGGTGTCTGAGACCCCTAGGGATATTCTACTCAGCGTTTATCAAGCGCTGGAGGAAAAAGGCTATAACCCCATAAATCAATTGGTGGGATATTTTATATCGGGTGACCCCACCTATATAACCAGCCACAGAAACGCTCGTTCCATCATAAGAAAGCTGGAAAGGGATGAGTTGCTGGAGGAGCTGCTCCGATTCTATATAGAACATAACCGCAATAGATAGAGGGGCAGCGTTCATGCAGTACAACAGGCTGGGCAATACGCCGATTGTGGTGTCCAAGCTGTGCTTTGGAAGCCTGACCATAGGTCCCTTGCAGAGGAACCTTCCTTTGGATGAAGGAGCAGCCGTCATACGCAAGGCTGTGGAGCTGGGGGTCAATTTCATCGATACGGCAGACCTGTACGGCACATATACTTATATACGCGAGGTTTTAAAGTCGCACAGGGACCTTGTAATAGCATCCAAATCGTATGCTTATGATGCTCAGACCGCCCGTGAGACTTTGGAGAAGGCTTTGAAGGGGATAGGGCGTGATTATATAGACATATTTCTGCTCCATGAACAGGAAGGCCCTCTTACCCTAAAGGGTCACAGGGAGGCGTTGGAATATTTTATCGCTAAAAAGCAGCAAGGGGTTATACGGGCGGTGGGGATATCCACCCATTACGTGGCGGCAGTCAAAGCAGCAGCCGTCATGGAGGAGATTGATGTGATACACCCCATACTCAACTACCGCGGGGTGGGCATAGTGGATGGCGCTCTGGAAGACATGACGGCTGCAATAGAGCTGGCGTACAGAAACGGTAAAGGCATATATGCCATGAAGCCTTTGGGAGGAGGACACCTTATTTCTGAGCTTAAACGGGCTTTGAGGTATGTGCTGGATTTTCCATACGTCCATTCCATTGCCATAGGGATGCAGAGGCTGGAAGAGGTATACGCCAACGTCAGCTTTTTTGATACGGGAGAGATACCGCATAATCTGGAAATGATTTTGAAATCCTATAAGAGGAAGCTGTTTATACAGGACTGGTGTGCTGGATGCGGCAGATGCGTGGCTCGCTGTCCGCAGGGCGCTTTGACCATTGGAGAAGGAAGGGCGCAGGTTGACCATAGCAGATGCGTGCTTTGCGGCTACTGCGGAAGCGTTTGCCCGGAGCTGGCAATAAAGGTAATATAAAATGCGGGGAAAGGGATTGGCCTGTGAGAATACTGGCATTGGATGTAGGTGACAAGCGCATAGGGGTGGCTGTCAGCGATGCGATGGGGTGGACCGCGCAGGGGCTTCAGACCCTTGAAAAATCCAGCAAGGACAAATTGTTTTCAAGCCTGTGCAGCATATTGGAACAATACAATCCTGAGAAGATAGTGATTGGCCTGCCTGTAAACATGAACGGTACGTTGGGCCCCCAGGCTGAAAAGGTGAAACAATTTGCCCAGGAGCTCAAGGGTATATACTCGGGAGAAATTGTCTACTGGGATGAAAGGCTTACGACGCTTTCAGCCCACCGGTTGATGATCGATGCAGGGGTTCGGCGTAACAGGAGGAAGCAAAAGGCTGACAAGATAGCAGCCGTGCTCATTCTTCAAAGCTATCTGGATTATTTAAATAACAAAAAGAAAGAAGGTTGATTTTATGAAAATGGAATCCAACGTAATTGAGCTCATCGATGAGAACAACGAGGTTGTGCAGTTTGAACATCTGCTTACCCTGGATTTCGGTGACAGGGAATACATGGTGCTATTGCCCATGGAAGAGGAGGATGAGCTTGACTCTGATGAGGGTGGAGTGGTCATCCTCAGGGTAGAACAGGATGATGAGGGAAACGACATATACGTGTCCATTGAAGATGAAGAAGAACTGGAGGAAGTATTCCAGGCATTTCTCCAGGTTATCGGTCAAGAGGAAGCGTTTGATGACGATGAAGAAGAGCTTTTTGAGGATGAGGAAGAAGACAGATAAAAACCGAATAGTAACTCATAAAAAGCGCATTTACAAAATGCGCTTTTTATTTTTATAAAAATTTTGTTTTTTAACAAGGATTTTGTGATTTTTTATCGAATATAGTTGATAAATGTTGTTGGATAATTGTGGTTGGGCAGGTGATGAAGATTGCTTCACAGGCTTTTTTCCCATATGGGCGTTTTAGAAAAGGCCTTGGACGCTTCGTGGCTGCGAAATGAAGTCATAGCTCACAATATTGCGAACGCTGATACCCCCGGCTATAAAAAATACAGGGTTGAATTCGAGGAGGAGCTGAAATCAGCCCTTGAGGCCAGTACATTGAAGGGCAAAAGGACAAGGCCTAAGCACCTTGATATAGGGGCAAGTTCTATTGACGAAGTGAGGCCGCGAGTTGTGCGCACTGATGGTACACAGATGAGGGAAGATGGCAACAACGTTGATATGGATGAGGAGATGACCAGTTTGGCCAAGAATGCCATCATGTACAATGCGCTGGTGCAAAAGATATCTGGCGAGTTTCGCAAGCTGAAGACAGTCATAAACGAGGGGAGGAGGTAAAAGATGTTCAGGGCATTTGACATAAGCGCTTCAGCACTTACGCTACAGAAGCTGCGCATGGATGTGATCGCTCAGAACATCGCAAACGCTCAGACCACAAGGACAGAAACCGGCGAGCCTTATCGCCGAAAAGTGGTGGTGGTAAGGGAAGAGCAGGATACTAAGCCATTTGGCCAGTATCTCCAGGAAAGCGTAAAGGCCTTTTCGGGGGGCGGGGTTAAAGCCGTCAGGATTCAGGGTGACCCCACGCCTTTCAAGAGGGTTTATGACCCGGGCCATCCCGATGCCGATGAGGATGGGTATGTGCTGATGCCAAATGTAGAGATACTCAGAGAGATGGTGGATATGATTTCGGCCACGCGGTCTTACGAGGCCAACGTCACCGCGTTTAATGCGTCCAAGAATATGGCGATGAAGGCCCTGGAGATCGGCAGATAGGAGGGGTGATGGTTTATGCAGGTGGGTTCCATTACGGCTTCTAAAAATGTTGCCGGGATATCAAGCAGTTTAAGAAAACAGGACCAGAACCTATCGTTTAGCGATGTTCTGAGGCAAGCCATTTCGGATTCACAGCAGCTGCAGAGGACCAGTACATACAACAATTACCTTCTGGCCACCGGCCAGGCAGAAAATCTCCACAAGGTCATGATAGATGCTGAAAAAGCCGATATCGCACTCCAGTTTACCCTCCAGGTCAGGAACAAGCTGCTGGAGGCTTATCAGGAAATCATGCGCATGCAAATATGATTTCATTTCTCAATCTGTAAAGCACCACAGGCGATAAAGTTCGATAATATACACGAAAAATAGGTCGAAAGACCGATTTATTTGTCTGGTAATTTTATGTAATATGGAGATAAATGTTGTTAAATGACGACGGCTTTCAAAGCAGGCTGATCAGCAGGGAACAGTCATATGTTACCTGCTGAAATTATAATAGGCACCAGGAAAGCGAGGATCAAATGGCTTCGGCACTGGACACCATAAAGCAACAACTGAATCAGTATTGGGAGAAGTTGAGCAATACCCAGAAAAGGATGTTTATCATTGGAGCAATTGCGCTGCTAGTGGTCATGGTGATTGCTGCTTTGTTTTTGTCCCGGCAGGAGTATGTGGTGCTTTATAGTGGGTTGGACAGCCAGGAAACGGCCGAGATATATTCCAAGTTAAAGGAGCTCAACGTTGAACCAAAGGTGGAAGGGACGTCCACCATACTGGTTCCCAAGGACAAGGAAGTAGAGGTGAGGATGCAGCTCGCAAGCGAAGGATACCCTAGAACGGGCTTCAATTACGATATATTCCTGAAAAACAGCAATTTTGGCCAGACGGACGAGGAAAAAAGGGCATTGCTCATCATGCAGCTGCAGGAGCGTTTAAGCCAGGCTATCAAGTTTTTGGATGGAGTAGAGGATGCCGTTGTCACCATTGCAATGCCCAAGGATGATGCTTTTGTGCTCAAAAGTCAGCAAGTGCCTGTAACGGCCTCGGTAATAATCAAAACCAAGCCGGGATATAGCATTACTACCTCTCAGGCCAACAACATAGTGCGCCTAGTGGCCAAGAGTGTACCCGGTTTAAAAGAAGAGAACGTCACCGTTATAGATACAAACATGAACGTTTTGACGGGTAATCAAGTCGAGAATGAAGAAATGGTAGGCTCGCAGTTTGACCTGGAACACCGGCTGGAGGACCGCATACGGGATCAGGTCATCAGCTTGCTGGAGCCGGTGTTCGGCTACAAGAAGGTTGTTGCTACTGTAAACGTCAAGCTGAATTTCGATAAGAAGACCACCGAGTCGGTGAGGTTTGAACCGGTGGTTGACGAGGATGGGATAATCGCCAGCCGCGAGGTTTTGAGGGAAAAGGTGAGAAATGCGATACCTGAAGGTGTTGTGGGCGAGACCTCCAACACCACTCAGTATCCCGAACTTGAAGGCGCTGAAAAAGGTTCATACGACAAGACGCATGAGATAGTCAATTATGAAGTGAATGAAATAAAGGAAATCCTAGAAGAGCAGCAGGGGAAGGTGGAGGACCTCTCCATCTCGGTTATCATAGACAACGAATCCTTAGACCCACAAATCCTTGGACAGGTTAAAGAGCTGGTGGCAGCCGCTGTTGGGACGGATGTTTCAAGGGTGGTGGTGCAAAATATGAAATTTGACACCTCGTTGCAGGAGCAGCTGCTTGAAGGCTTTGAGCGGCGTCAAGGTGAAAGGATAGGCTGGCAGTACTGGGCAGTGCCTCTGGCAGTAGGTTTAGCGGTTGCCATAGCCACTGTGCTGGCGATACGCATGCGTTCGCGCCGCATACGGCTAGAAGCCGCCACTGCCCAGGAGATATTGGCTCAAGAAACCCAGCAGCCGGCTGTACCCGAACTGGAGTTGAACGATGAGCACGACGAGATCAAAAAACAGCTTGAAAGGCTGGCGACTGAGCGGCCTGAAGCTGTGGCGCGGCTGTTGCGCAATTGGCTGAGCGAGGAGTAGGGGGAATTTGTATGCCTACCGAGAGAGGAATGTTAACAGGCCGTAAAAAGGCTGCAATCTTGCTCATAGCCCTTGGCAAAGAAAAGGCCTCCGAGATATACAAGCACTTGAGCGAGGATGAAATCGAGCAGCTGACCCTGGAGATAGCCAATCTATCCAAGGTGGACGCCGAAGTTAAGAACCAGGTAATGGAGGAATTTTATCAGTTATGCCTGGCTCAGAATTACATATCTGAAGGCGGTATCGAGTATGCCAGGGAGATTTTGGAGCGCGCCATGGGCAGCCAGAAGGCCTTGGAGATAATAAACAAGCTGACCTCGTCTTTGCAGGTCAGGCCTTTTGATTTCATAAGAAAGGCTGAGCCAGCACAGATCCTGAATTTTATACAGAACGAGCATCCACAGACCATAGCCCTGGTTTTGGCCTACCTGCGCCCACAGCAAGCAGCCGCCATAATCTCTGCGTTGCCTCAGGAAAAGCAGGTGGAGGTGGCTACCAGGATAGCGCTCATGGACCGCACTTCTCCAGATGTCATAAAAGAAGTGGAGAGGGTGCTGGAGAAAAAGCTTTCTTCCATGCTTACAGCCGATTTTACAAATGCCGGCGGAATACAGGCTTTGGTGGATATACTGCTGTCGGTTGACCGAGGTACAGAAAAGTATATAATGGAAAATCTAGAGCTGAGGGACAAGGAATTGGCTGAAGAGATAAGGAGAAGGATGTTTGTGTTTGAGGATATCGTTACGCTGGATAATCGTTCCATACAGAGGTTCCTACGTGAGGTCGACAACAGCGACCTGGCGCTGGCGCTTAAAGGAGCCAGCGAAGAAGTCAAAAAGGTGATATTTGCCAATATGTCCAAGCGCCTGCAGGAGATGATAAAGGAAGACATGGAATACATGGGGCCGGTAAGGCTCAGGGATGTGGAAAACGCCCAGCAGAAGATTGTAAACATCATCAGGCAGCTTGAAGAGGCCGGCGAGATCATAATATCACGGGGAGGCGGTGATGAGATCATTGTCTAACGTGCTCAAATCCCACAGCATCTGCCTGAATCCCGAAAGCCGGTTTACGTTGCAAAAGAAGATACAGTTTGCGCCTCGCAGGGATGCTCCGGATATTGCTACACAGGCAGTAAAGCCTGTTGAACGCCTCGTGGAAGTGGCAAAGCGGGATGCTGAAGCCATTCGAGGCAATGCCCAGGAGGAAGCGAAGGCAATAATAGCAGAAGCGACCAGGGAGGCTCAAAGAATAAAGGAGCAGGCAAAAGAGGCTGGATTCCAGGCAGGGTTCCAGGCTGGCTTTCAAAAAGGGCTGGAGGACGCAAAAAAACAGTTTTTATCCGAAATCGATGAGGTCCAGCGCATAAAGGAAGAGATTATAAGGGAAAGGGAGGCGCTTTACCAACAGTTTGAGCAAGACCTGGTGGCTTTGGCAGTGGATATCGCCAAACGGGTCATATATGACCGTCTGGAGACGGATGATGAGATTTTGGCCCATGTAGTTGAATCAACGCTTAGGAAAATCCAGGGCAAAGTAAAGGTGCAGCTTAAGGTGAGCAAGCATGATTACGGAAGGATATCCGGCCTTAAGGAGCGCTTCTTGTCCAAGCTGCATCATATTGAGGATATGGATATCGTGGAGGATGATTTTTTGAGCCCTGGAAGCTGCGTGGTGGATACAGGCAGCGGCATGGTCGATGGCAGCGTTGATGCCCGTTTAAGAGAGATTGAGGCAGTTCTGGTGGGACGTTGACATGGCATACATCTCGCTTAAAAAATACAGGGATATGGTAAACGAGATTGAGGTTATAAGGTGTACCGGGCAGGTGGTGCAGGTTATCGGGCTTACTGTAGAAGCCGAAGCGCCCGCTGGAGAAGTAGGGGAAATATGCCATGTATACAACACAAAGGAAACCGCGTACATCCCTGCAGAGATAGTTGGTTTTCGTAAGGACAGGATACTGCTCATGCCATATGGGGAGCTCAACGGCATAGGGCCGGGCAGCAAGGTGGTGTTTACCGGCAGGCCATTTACGGTTGCCGTGGGCAGCCAGCTGATCGGGCGAATACTGGACGGATTGGGCAATCCCATGGACGGAGGCGCTGCGGTGGAACCTGAAAGATGGGCCAGTATTCAGAATGTCCCTCCGCATCCTCTAAATCGGCAGAGGATCTCAAAGCCGCTGGTGCTGGGAGTAAGGGCCATAGACGGATTGCTGACCTGCGGACAGGGCCAAAGATTGGGGATATTTGCAGGAAGTGGCGTGGGAAAAAGCACCCTGCTGGGGATGATTGCGCGCAATACCCTGGCCGAAGTTAACGTCATCGCCCTTATAGGCGAGCGGGGCAGGGAGGTCAGGGAATTCATAGAAAAAGACCTAAAAGAGGGGCTTAAGCGTTCCGTCATAGTGGTTGCCACATCGGATCAACCGCCGCTGGTGCGCCTGAAGGCGGCTTTTGTTGCCACCACCATAGCCGAGTTTTTCAGGGAGAAGGGGAAAAACGTGCTGCTGATGATGGATTCCCTAACGCGCTTTGCCATGGCTCAGCGGGAAGTGGGGCTGGCCATAGGCGAGCCGCCGGTTTCCAGGGGATACACCCCATCGGTGTTTTCAATATTGCCCAAATTGCTGGAAAGGGTGGGCAACGGGGAGATGGGCTCTATAACCGGCCTGTACACTGTATTGGTGGATGGCGATGACTTCAATGAGCCCATCAGCGATGCGGTACGAGGGATACTGGACGGGCATATACTCCTGTCGCGAAGGTTAGCCAACCGGAACCACTATCCCGCCATTGATGTGTTGGGCAGCGTGAGCAGGGTAATGCCCGATGTTGTGGACAAAAGCCATATGCAGCTGGCGGGCAAGATAAAGGCGCTGATGGCGGCTTACGAGGAAGCCAGGGACCTCATCAATATAGGTGCCTATCGCCGTGGCAGCAATCCCGAAGTGGATGAGGCCATCGAGAAGATGCCCCAGATAACCGAATTTTTGCAGCAGGCCATAGACGAAAAGGCTGATTTTGAGGATACTCGTCGGTGGATGGAAAAGATAGCAGGCTAGTGACGTTGCTGGGATCTGAGAAATGGTATGCCTGAAATCGTGGGGCGGGGAGACGCGGTGTATGGCTAAGTTTAAGTTTTCGCTTGATGTTTTGCTTAAAGTTAATACGCTGAAAAAAAAGCAGGCTGAAGGAGAATATGCCAAAGCGCAAAAAGAGCTGGACAGGCAGCTGGCGGTATTGTCGGAGCTGCTTGACGAATACCGGGGTGTTACCTCAGATATGGGACATCTGACTGCAAAGGGTACGACTGTGAATTATATCAAGCTGTACTCCTTTTATTCTGACTCGCTTCAAAGGCGCATAAAATCTCAGGAGCAGGTGGTTGCCCAGGCAATGAATAATTTGGATGCCATAAAAGCCAGGCTTATTGGTTTAATCAGGGAGATCAACGTGTTGAGCGAGATGAAGGAGAGGCAGTATTATCAATACCGCATGGAGATGGAAAAGAGACATCAAAAGGTGGTGGACGAATACGCCGGCTATAAAATATACAGACAGGGTGGACTGATAAATGGCAAGGTATGACAGGGTTATTAAGGGAAACACAGGCAACGATTTAGCGACGAACACCAGCGGTGCTGCATGGCTTGTAATGATCGTGTTGCTGCTGTTTGTTGTCACCGCTGCAGGATTATTGCTTTTTTTCAACGTAGGCGGTATGAGGGATGTCGTGGTGGGACTGTTATTTCCTTCTAAAGCTGCCAGCAATCAGCAGTTGGAGGAAAGCCTCAAGTTACAGCAGCTAAAAGCCATTGAGGATGAAAAAAACAGGCTGAAGGATTTTGAGAATCAGCTCAATGCTTTAAAGAGCCAGCTGGAGGGTAAGCAGCAGGAATTGGAGCAACGGGAGGCGGAGCTTAAGCAAAAAGAAAAGGAAGTGGAGGAATTGCAGCAGAAGCTGTCTGCCCAGTTTGAGGATATAAAGGACATTGCCAAAGTTTATGAGAATATGGAAGCAGAGCAGGCTGCCTCCATTTTATCCGAGATGGAAGACAGTTCTCTTGTCATCCAGATACTCAAAAACATGCCGGAAGAGAAGAGCGCTGAGATACTGGGAGCAATGGATTCCAAAAAGGCGGCGGAGCTGACCGGGCAAATGGCTGGACAATAGGTTTCCAGCTTTTGCATAAAACCTGGCTCGAAAGGAGGTGAGAAGGCTGTGGAGATGGCTTTGATACAGGGTGTCCTGCAAAGCAGCGTTAAGTCCAAAGAAAAGCGCTCATGTGCTGTGCCAGATGAAGGATGTTCCGGCGAGTTCGGCCTGGTGCTGCAAAGCCTCATGCCGCTTCAAGTCGCGTATATTGGGGGAGCAAGCGGTACCCAAGGGAGTGAGGTGCCTTCATCTGAAAATCTGCCATCTACAAACCAGGTGTTATTGAAAGCCACGGCGACGGTATTAAAAGTTCCTATATGCCTACTCGGGTGTCAAGCGCTGGGGGATGCAGCTTCGCATGAGTTTGCGGAAGCACTTCAAGAACGCATTTTCCCAGATGATCAAACCGCGCCTTCTTTGAAGCAGGTGTATCCCATGTTTGAAGAGGTTGATGGTACCAGGGATGTGCCTGACCAGGATGTATCCAGACTTTTGCATTCAGCAAATGGTACAGAAAAGCTTAAAGTATTTTATGGCGCTAAAGCACAAGGGCAGGGCTTAAACGTTGTATATGGTATGCCTGCTGGTGATGCAAAGTCTGCTGTGAAGGAATCTCAGGCTTTAGGCACATCAGCGTACGACGATTCATTGTACATTGCGGAAGCAGTGGCAGACATCAAAGATGGGATGGCTTTAAAAAAGGATGACGATGTTAAAAGCAGCGGCCTGGATTCCTTGGAGAGCATAGCTTCACGGTACCAAGGTTCTTCTATAAACGTGAAGGCCACCGTTGAGCGCGTAAACGCTGGACCTCTTGCTTCATGTGTAGATGCTATACAGCAAGGCATGCACGATGATGTGGCTGCTTTAGATAATGTTCAGGATGGTTCACACTTTGACCTTAACGACAACCAGGAAGGCTATACTTTAGAGCGATTATACTCTGTGGGGCAGCCGCTGCGGATGCTTAACGATGAGATGAGTACTGTATCTGGGGAAAGGCCTTTGAACCTTCATGAAGCGCTGGCGGAGATTGCTGACAGGGTAAGGGTTTTGCTGTCAGGCAAGCGGTCGGAGATGGAGGTGAGTTTAAAGCCCCCTGAGCTGGGCAAGATGGTCGTAAAAGTGGCCATGGAAAATGGAACGCTGGCGGTTAGAATCACGGTGGAATCTAATGCTGTCAAGGATTTCATACAGGCGCACGCTCAGGAGCTTAAAGCGCTGCTTGCCCAGGAGGGTTATAACCTCGCAGATATTGACGTAAACATCGGCCAGGGCTATCAGCAGCCGCAGCGGGATGACGTGGGAAATGGCTGGCGATTTGAAAACCCGATACCCAGGAGGGCAAGGGCTGGTATGGCAGAGATACAGCACAGCACCATCAGGTCCGCTGCGTATTACGACGGCCATCATAGGTTTGACTGCCTTGTGTAAAAAGGAGGTATAAGAATGTATGTGAGAGGCGTAAACAATCAAGCGCATATCGTAGAAAATCAGAAACAGCCCGTCAATCAGCTGGGCAAAGATGCGTTTTTAAAGCTCCTTATAACGCAGCTGAGGTATCAGGACCCATTGCGCCCCATGGAGGATAGGGAATTTATCGCCCAGCTTGCACAGTTCAGCACTTTGGAACTCATGCAAAATTTGAGCAGCGATTTTACCTCGATGAAGGCGATGGGGTTGATAGACAAGATGGTTTATGCCGAGAAGAGGGCAGAGAACTCGGCCGGGGTTATCCCTGTACGCGGCAGAGTGGAGAGCGTCTCATTAGTTAACGGTAAAGTTACCCTGCATGTCAATGGATACGATATCGCTTTGGAGGATGTAAAGGAGATTTATTCTCGGGAAGCAGATACACAGGGAGATGAGTAGGGTGGATGGCAGCAAAATTGAGTATAACCGCCTTGTCTATTCTGGAAGGGTATCAAGGATTTCTCAAGCTGATTCTCTCAAAAGAGGCGGTAGCGGCATAAGAGATATCGGCTTTGATGAAATACTGAGGGAAGCAGTACAGAAGGAGCAAGCCATCAAGTTCAGCAAGCATGCTCAAACCAGGATGAGGCAAAGGAATATCTGGCTGTCGCAGGATGAGATAGACAGGATTGGCCAGGCCATTGAAAAGGCCAGGGAAAAGGGTGTGCGGGATTCGCTGGTGCTCATGGGCAATCTTGCATTTATAGTCAACGTTCCCACCAAGACCGTCGTTACAGCAGTCGATGGTGAGAACATAAAGGAGAATATCTTTACAAATATCGATGGCGCAGTGGTACTGTAGCCGGACCCCTTTGGGGAGGCTGCATCATTCCTGAACGACAGAGGGAATGAGCTGCGCCAATAAACCAAAGGAGGTTGTTGTGTTATGATGAGGTCATTGTATTCGGGTATTTCGGGTTTGAGGGTCCATCAGGTTCAGATGGACGTCATTGGTAACAACATCGCCAACGTCAACACCGTCGCTTTTAAATCCAGCCGCGTCACCTTCCAGGAAATTTTGAACCAGACTCTCAGGAGCGCATCTGCACCCTCACAGGCAGGAGGACGGGGAGGTACAAACCCGCAGCAAATCGGACTGGGCGTATCTGTGGGTTCAATCGATGTGCTTCATACGCGTACTGGCGTACAGAGAACCGACAGGGCCACTGACCTGGCTATAGACGGGGAAGGCTTCTTTATGGTTTCAGACGGGACAAACGTGTATTACACCCGTGCAGGTAACTTTGACATAGATGTCTTAGGGAACCTGGTTTATCCTGGAGGATTAAGGGTACTGGGGTGGAGCACCCTTATCACAGATCCGACGACGGGAGCACAGTATGTGGATACAACCGGCGCCCCTGGCCCCATCAATCTATCGAACCTCTCGATGCCGGCAAAAGCTACTGACATGATTAAATTTGAAGGGAACCTAGATGCCAACATTGCTGTCGGTGATGAAATACAATATAGCTTCAGTGTATTTGATTCGCTGGGCAACGAACACAAGCTTAACTATATATTTACAAAGCAGGCTCCCAACGTTTGGTCGTGGAAAATTGTACCTGCACCGCAAAGCGGGGCTGAAACTTATACCGTTAATCAGGTTGTAGGGGATACATTGGCAGGCGACCCTGTTACTATTGGAGGAGCAAACAGGCCTATTTTATATGCGCATGATATCAGGTCATTATCGGTTGAGACGCCAAGTGGCATAAACCAGTATGAGTTTACTGTTGTAAATGATCAAGATGAGTTTAATGCACGCAGGTCTTCTCTAGGCCCGGGGCAGGCTGTAATTTTGGTCAACGGCACAGATTCGGTACAGGTAGCATTTGGCGATAACATGGCAGCCGGAAGCACGGCTTACATTGAATACAACGATTTTGCTGTAAGCCATGTGGTTCCCATGGTGGATGTAGATGCAAGCGTGCCTGGCAGAGCTCCTGGGTATGACTGGGACAATAATGGGGTTGAAGATATCCCTGCCGGCCAGGCCCATGGCGTTCTGATATTTGGCGAAGACGGTAGACTGGTGCAATCCTTAATGAATTCCGATATCACCATAATAATGAACCCCGCGGTTTCTGGCGCGGCTGACATCTTTTTGAGGAGAGAAAATATTCAGTTTGACCCAACGAAATTTACGCAGTATGCGGATGCCACCACCGTCAAGGCTACGAAGACGGGATATGCTGCCGGGATATTGAATTCGATAAGCATCGATTCTGAAGGCCGCGTGATAGGGTACTATACTAACGGCCAGTCCAGGGAGGATGCCGTGCTGGCCATCGCTACTTTCAATAATCCGGGAGGATTGAACAAAGTGGGCAATAATCTGTACCAGCAATCCACCAATTCCGGATATCCAGTATATGGAAGAGCGGGTGTTGGCGGTAGAGGTACAATTATTGCAGGTGCGCTGGAGATGTCTAATGTGGACCTTGCTAAGGAATTTACCGATATGATAGTAGCGCAAAGAGGATTTCAGGCCAACTCGAGGATTATTACTGTGGCAGACGAGATGCTGCAGGAGCTGGTTAATATGAAGAGGTAAAGCAAGCTAGTTTAGGTTCACAGCCGGGTATCGGCTTCCGGCTGTGAACCTGAACCTTTGAATGGGGGTATGCTCTTGATTAAGGTGACGCGTTTGAACGGTGAGGAATTCTATATAAACCCCGATTTGATCCAATATATTGAAAAGACGCCCGATACGGTAATAACCCTGACAAACGACAAAAAAGTGGTGGTCAGGGAAGAAGTGGAAGAGGTAATTCAGCGCATTGTAACCTTTAAACGGCAAATTTTCGGTTTTGTTCAAAGGAATGAGGGATTGGCAGGTGAATGATGAATATGGACATAGCTACTCTGGCAGGAATTATAGCCGGTATATCGTTTATCGTTGCAGGAATTTTGATGTCGGGGGACTTGGGCAATTTTTATGATGCGCCCTCCATAATGATCACGTTGGGCGGGACCTTTGCTGCGACGCTTATATCCTACCCTATAAAGAACATCATAGGGATTTTAAAGGTTACCAAAAATTTATTTTTTACCAAGGCCAAGGACCCCAACGAAATCATACGCCAGATCATAGAGCTGGCTAATATTGCTAGGAAAGAAGGGCTGCTGGCCCTTGAAGAGGCTGCCTATAAACTGGATGAGCCCTTCATGCAGAAGGGGATACTGCTCATCGTTGATGGCACTGACCCCGAACTTGTCAGAAACATAATGGAAACCGAGCTCACCTTTATTGAAGAGCGTCACAGCCAGGGCCAGGCTATTTTTGAAACCATGGCCTCGCTGGCACCAGCGTTTGGAATGATTGGAACTCTGATAGGCCTCATAAACATGCTAAAGATGCTGGATGACCCTTCTTCGGTAGGACCCAATATGGCGGTGGCGCTGGTTACCACATTTTATGGTTCCATACTGGCAAATCTATTTTTTACCCCGACTGCCAATAAGCTTAAGCACAGGAGCGCACAGGAGATGCTCTACAAGGAGATCATGCTGGAGGGCATACTTTCCATACAGGCAGGAGAAAATCCCAGGATTATTGAAGAAAAGCTTAAAGCGTTTTTATCGCCCCAGGAGAGGAAGGCTTTAAACGACAATTCAACCGCAGGTGAGGAATGAAATGAAAAGAGAACGAAGGAGAAAAAAGTCAACCGGCGGAATCGCTGAATGGTTTGTTACATATTCGGATATGGTGACTCTTCTTCTGGCGTTTTTCGTAATGTTGTACTCTTTTTCGATAATAGACATGCAAAAGTGGGAAGCTCTGGTTGAGTCGTTGAGGGAAAGCATTGGGGTTTTAGAAGGTGGTGCCAGTATCGACGATGTGCATGGGGTGGACAAAGAAGGCCCCTCACCTGTTGACCTGCAAGAGCTAATGGGGGATAAGATGGAAGAGAACAAGGAAAATCAGAAAAATACTGGGCAGGTTGACCCGTTTTTAAAGCTTTATGAGCAGATGAGCCAGTATATAGCTCAAAATAAAATTCCAGCACAGCTGGAGCTTTCGCCGACTCAGACCGAAATCCTCATACGCTTTAAGGATTATGTGCTGTTTGATGTAGGCAAGGCCGAACTCAAACCTGAAGCCAAGGAAATACTCGACAGGATTGCTAAGATACTGCTCAATTACATTGACCAGATTGACAGGGTGCGCGTCGAGGGACATACCGATACTCAGCCGATAAACACGATGTTTTATCCTACAAACTGGGAGCTTTCGGCAGACAGGGCGATAAAAGTGGTAAGGTATTTTCAGGAAAAGCATGGCTTTCCCGGCAATAAGCTGTCAGGCGAAGGTTATGGAGAGTATTATCCCATAGCCTCAAATCAGACCGAAGAAGGAAGGGCCAAGAACAGGCGAGTGGATGTACAGATCGTAAAAGCCATCAATGTAAACAACGTACAAACTATAGAGTGAAGGGGTTAAATAGCGGTATGGATATGAAGAAATTGTTGGCAATCATTATACCACTCTTTGTGATTTTATTTGTTGGAATGGGGTTTATATTGTATTTGATGCTGAATCCATCAAATCCAGCCAATGGTGCTCAAAAGGATGATAAGGGCGATATAAAGAAAGAGGTCTTCGTGTTTCACGATGACCAGCCTTTTATTACCAATTTAAAAGACAGCGATTCCTATTTAAAGGCAGATATATCCATAGAGGTCGAAAACCAGAAGGACGTGGAGGTCTTAAACAAGAATTTGCACAAGGTAAGGGACAGGATCATCTCAATACTGCGAAATGTTTCAGAGGAAGACATGAAGCGCAGCGATATCCAGGAAATTTTGAAAAATCGAATAAAACAGGATTTACAGGAAAGCTTGAAGATCGATACCATCACTGGCATATATTTCAACGAGTTTGTGATGCAGTAAGGGGTAAGGGAGGTACGTTTTGGTGGCTGAAGTACTGTCGCAGCGTGAGATTGACGAGCTCCTGGCAGCTTTTATGGCGGGGGAGGTAAACATAAACGATATCAAGGAAGAGACGCGAGAGAAGAAGATAAGCGTATACGACTTCAGAAGGCCCAAGAAGTTTGCCAAAGATCAGCTTCGTACCCTCCAGATCATACACGAAAACTTTGCGCGGCTTATGGGGTCGTATTTCTCGGGAATTCTGCGCACATACTGCCAGATAGATGTGGTGTCGGTGGAACCGCAGACATACGGCGAGTTCATCAATTCACTCCCTGACCCTGTTGTCCTGGGAATCATCGAGTTCAGGCCACTGAAAGGCTCTATAATACTGGAGTTTTCGCCCAATGTCGTGTATGCCATCATTGATCGCATGCTGGGCGGGCTGGGACTGGCTCCTGAGAAAGTCAGGGATTTTACCGAGATTGAGATTGTGCTGATCGAAAGGATAATAAAACAGCTTTTGCCTATAATGAACAGCTCGTGGGCCAACATTGTCAATGCTGAGTTCATGCTGGAGCACATAGAGACAAACGCCCAGTTTGCGCAGCTGGTTTCGCCAAACGAGACCATTGCCATAGTAACCCTTGATGCGCACATCGGAGACGTCGAGGGAATGATGAACATATGCATCCCTTATTTAGTGATTGAGCCCATCATACAGCAGTTGAGCTCCAAGCACTGGTTTTCTACAAAGCTTGCTGAAGAAAACGAGCGAAAATTCTATGAGTTGCTGGCTTCTCAGATAGAGACCACCCCGGTTGAGGTAAAGGCAGTACTGGGGGAGACCAGCATTACCATCAGAGACCTCATAGAGCTTCAGAAAGGGGATGTGATCAAGCTGGATAAGAAGGTTGACGAGGATATCGCTATCTATGTTGGCAATGTCAAAAAGTTCTGTGGGGTTGTAGGTCTGAAAAAGAACAACCTGGCTGTTCAAATTACCAGTATATGTGAAGAAGGGGGAAAGGATTGAAACATGGACATGAACGATATGCTGTCTCAGGAAGAAATAGACGCTCTGTTGAGGGATCAGGCTATTGTAATACAGCCATCGCAGCAGCTTGCCCCGGAAGAGATCGATGCTTTGGGAGAAATAGGCAATATCAGCATGGGCACGGCCGCAACCACCCTTTCAACCCTGATTGGTAAGAAGGTGATAATCACCACCCCTGAAGTGACCATAACCACTATTGGGGAGCTTGCAAAGCAGTATCCCATCCCTTTTATAGCGGCAGAGGTGCAGTACACCGAGGGGCTGGAAGGGACCAACATCCTGATCATGCAGGAGAGGGACGTCAAGATTATCACGGATCTGATGATGGGTGGAGACGGTACCAATATTGAGGGCGAGATCACTGACCTGCATTTAAGCGCTATAGGTGAAGTGATGAATCAGATGATGGGCTCTGCTTGTACTTCATTGTCCACCATGTTCAGCAAGAGCATTTTGATATCGCCGCCCAACACGTTTGTTATGGATTTTACCAGCGATTTCCCGTATACCCTTTTTAAATCCGATGAGCCCATAGTCCGAATCAACTTTAAGATGGTGGTCGAGGGGCTTATCGATAGCTACATAATGCAGCTGTTGCCCATTGACTTTGCGAAGGAGCTGCTGAGCAACTTGCTGGGGGGATACGATCAGCAAACGGCCAAGCAGCAATCCAGCGATACTTCTTTGGCCCAGGGCCTATCGCAAACCGTGCAAAGTTCGAAGAATGAACAGGAGTATACGGGCTTTTCTGATACCCCGAAAGCCAAGCCTATAAACGTGCAGCCTGTTTCATTTCAGCCTTTGGAGGAAAAGACGACAAGCGAGGGCAAGAACAATCTCGATTTGATATTAGACGTGCCTCTGCAGGTTTCGGTAGAGCTTGGGAGAACGCGCAAGCTGATCAAGGAAATTCTTGAGCTCAGCGTCGGTTCGGTGATCGAGCTGGATAAGATGGCCGGTGAGCCGGTAGACGTCCTGGTGAATGGAAAGGTGATAGCCAAAGGCGAAGTGGTGGTAATTGACGACAGCTTTGGCGTTAGGATAACCGATATAATAAGCCCTGCAAAAAGAATATCGAGCCTTAAATAAACTTTGGCCTACAATAATATATACGATAATATTCATAACAAAAAGGGGGATGGTTATGGGAAAAAGGATTTTGGTAGTTGATGATGCCGCATTCATGCGCATGATGCTCAAGGATATACTGACCAAAAATGGGTATGAAATAGCCGGTGAGGCTGAGAACGGGCTAAGGGCTGTTGAAAAGTATAAGGAGCTTCAACCCGACCTGGTCATTATGGATATTACCATGCCCGAGATGGACGGCATCCAGGCGGTTCGGGAGATTAAAAAGATAAACCCGAATGCAAAGATAATGATGTGCTCTGCTATGGGGCAGCAGGCCATGGTGATCGAATCCATACAGGCGGGGGCACGGGACTTTGTGGTCAAGCCCTTCCAGGCCGACAGGGTCATTGAAGCAGTTAAAAAGATCATTGGATGAGCGAAACGATGGAAGAGATACTCCGTGCTATAGGTATTTTAATAGCGTTTATAGTCGTCTTGGTCCTAGCCTATCTGACGGCGCGGTTTGTGGGCACAAAGTTTGCCGGCTATACAAGCGGGAAGTACATAAGGGTAATTGATCGAATCTTTTTGGGAAGGGATAAGTGGGTGTGCATCATACAGGTGGGCAGTCAATACTACATAGTGGGGATTACCAGCCAGAATATGGAGTTTTTGGGGCAAATATCCCAGCAGGAGTTGATACCTCTTCATTCCGAAGGGGAAAACGGTTCGTTTGCCAATTTGTTGGGAAATTATCTGAAAAAGCTCAAAGGTGAGGCGAATGGGGATGATTAAAAGGCGGTTTTTTATGGTTGTGGCATTTGCTGCACTGATATCTTTATCATCGCTTGTATGCGCTTATAGGGCTTTTGCACAGCCCTCTATCCCCATTCCCCGCCTGGAGGTGGAAGCCGCACAATCTCCTCAGGATGTGGTGGACAGCCTGGAAATACTGGGCATCCTGACGGTGTTGGCGCTGGCGCCTTCCATCCTCATCATGATGACCGCCTTTACCCGTATAATAATCGTGCTGGCGTTTGTGAGAAATGCCCTGGGGACACAACAGACGCCGCCTAACCAGGTTTTGATAGGGCTTGCCCTTTTCCTAACCTTTTTTGTGATGGCGCCCATTGCGACGCAAATAAATGAGAAGGCCATTCAACCCTATCTGGAGGGGAGCATAGACCAGCAAACCGCTGCCCAACAGGCCATCAAGCCCATCCGGGAGTTCATGCTGAAACAGACCAGGGAGAAGGACCTGCTGTTGTTCCTAGAGCTTTCGGGGCAAAAGCAGCCCGAAACCTATGACGATATTGCCACTCATGTACTCATACCAGCGTTTATAACCAGCGAGCTTAAGACGGCTTTTCAGATCGGGTTCTTGATATACATACCCTTTATCATCGTGGATATGGTGGTTGCCAGCACTCTGATGTCGATGGGTATGATGATGTTGCCTCCGGTCATGATCTCATTGCCGCTCAAGATTCTGCTGTTTGTAATGGTGGATGGGTGGGACCTGGTGATTAAAAATCTGGTGACGGGATTCAAGTAAAGGAGGAGTAGTGCAGTGAGCCAGAGGGAAATAATAACGCTGGCACAACAGGCGATATACACGGGAATACTGCTGTCGGCACCCATGCTGGGGCTGGGCCTGGTGGTGGGACTAATCGTGGCCATATTCCAGGCCATTACGCAGATAAACGAGCATACCCTGGTTTTCATCCCCAAAATTCTGGCGGTGGCTGTTGCCATCATCATATTTGGCCCATGGCTTTTGGAGACCATAGTCAATTTTACGCTGAAGCTGTATAACAGCATAAATACCATGCTGGGGTTGTGAACTGAAAATGCTGGATGCACTTGCGAGGGTTTTCTTAAACCTTGATGCTGTACTTCTGGTGCTGGCCAGGATATCTGGCATGTTCTTTATGTCGCCGGTGTTTGGAAGAAGAAACGTCCCCGCCATCTTTACCATAGGCCTTATACTGGCGCTGACTTATATTACGGCGGCTTATTATCCTGTTTATGGGCAGGCAATTGATGTAAGCTCGTATGTAGAGCTGGCTTTTTATATTATCAAAGAACTTATCACAGGCATCATCATGGGCTATGTGGTACTGCTGGCTTTTTCGGCCTTTTTGCTGGCAGGCCAGCTCATAGATACCCAGATTGGCTTTGGCGTTGTGCATGTACTGGACCCGCATGCCAATATCCAGGTTCCCCTGGTGGGCAATTTCAACAACGTGCTTGCCATGGTGCTGTTCTTTGCCATGGATGGGCACCATACCCTCATCAGGCTGCTCATGTACAGCTTTGAAGCATTACCCCTGGGGAAGACGGCGCTGACGGGGGATATAGCGCTTCCCCTGTTCCACATGTTTGTGGAGTTTTTCGTGCTGGGACTTAAGATGGCCGTGCCAGTTATAGCTTCGGCCTTGCTGGCCGAGGTGATATTCGGCATACTGGTGAGGGTGATACCGCAGATGAACATATTCGTGATCGGGTTGCCCTTTAAAATACTGATAGGGTTACTGGTGCTGTTCTTGACGATACCTGTATTGATAAGCGTGATGGATGGTACCTTCATGTCCATGTTCAAAGGGATAAGGAGCGTAATACAAGGGTTGAGCCTGCAATGATGTGCATGGACCTTCAGCTTTTTGCCGAGGAAAGGACCGAGAAGGCCACCCCCAAAAAGAGGAGGGAGGCCAGGGAAAGAGGTCAGGTATTCAAAAGCGTTGAGCTCAATTCAGCCGTGACCCTTATAGTGGGGTTGTTGGCCCTAAAATTTACGTCCTCCTTTATGATGGAGAAGCTGTGCTGGGCATATGATCGATATCTTCAAGCTGATGCCCTTCTTGATCAGCTTTATACATATACCGGCATTGTGGCCATGGCCAAGGAGATAATGTATACAGTGGCACTGGCGGCGCTGCCGCTGTGCGGGCTGGTCATGCTGGCCGGGCTGGCCATCAACTACTGGCAGGTGGGGTTCATATTTACCACCAGGCCGGTGATGCCCAATTTGAGCCGCATAAACCCGCTGGAAGGGCTGAAGAGGATATTTTCAAAGAGGACTTTTGTTGAGCTTTTGAAGTCATTGCTGAAGCTGGCTATAGTGGTGTTCATCTCCTACCAAGAATTTATGGCAGACATAAAGTCTCTGGCCCAGCTGGCCAAATGGGACGTGAAAAGGAGCTTTATTGCCGTGGCCGATATGGCCTTTAACATCGGAATAAAGATGGCAGTGGTATTTATTATACTTGCGGTGTTCGACTATTTTTACCAGTGGTGGGAGTATGAAAAGAGCCTCAGGATGACAAAACAGGAGCTGAAGGATGAATACAAGGAAGTGGAAGGGCATCCTTTGATCCGCTCACGGATACGCGAGCGGCAGAGGCAGATTGGGCTGCGCAGGATGATGCAGGAAATACCCAGGGCGGATGTGGTCATAACCAACCCTGTACATTTTGCGGTGGCTTTGCGCTATGACCCAAAAGAGCATGATGCTCCTGTGGTGGTGGCCAAGGGGCAGGATTATCTCGCGTTGAAGATCAAGGAGGTGGCCAAAAAGCACGGGGTGTATATAGTGGAGGACAAGCCTCTGGCTCAGATGCTATACAAATCCACCGAGATAGGGCAAGCCATACCGCCCGAGCTGTTCCGTGCAGTAGCAGAAGTCCTGGCCTTCGTGTACAGCATGAAGGGGAAACGTATTTGAGGAGGAGGTTTGGGGTTGAAGTTTGCAGACGTCTTCATCGCTTTTATAATCGTAGCCGCAGTTCTTCTCATCATCCTTCCGCTGAATGAAGTCATGATGGACATACTCCTCACCATAAACCTTTCATTGTCGCTGGTCATATTGTTTGTTACGCTTTACGTAAAGGAGCCGCTGGATTTTGCGGTGTTCCCTTCGGTGCTCCTGATTACTACCCTTTTCCGCCTGGCGCTCAACATATCGTCCACCAAGCTCATCCTGGGTAAAGGCTCGGCCGGAAGGGTGATCGGAACCTTTGGTAATTTTGTAGTGCAGGGCAACCTGGTGGTGGGGGCCATCGTGTTTCTGATCATAATAATCGTGCAGTTCATCGTAATAACAAAAGGGGCCGAGAGGGTGGCAGAAGTTGCGGCGCGCTTTACCCTGGATGCCATGCCTGGAAAGCAGATGGCCATCGACGCTGATCTAAATTCGGGGCTGATCGATGAAAACGAGGCTAAAAGGCGCCGGCAGAGGATACAGCAGGAGGCCGACTTTTACGGTGCTATGGATGGTGCCAGCAAGTTCGTCAAAGGCGATGCCATAGTTGGAATTCTGATTACCATCATCAATATAGTGGGCGGTATTATAATTGGCTCGACCAGGATGAGGATGCCAATTGAACAGGTACTTGAGCGCTACACCATATTGACCATAGGCGATGGGCTGGTGAGCCAGATTCCCGCTTTGCTCATCTCCACCGCCAACGGTATCATCGTCACCAGGGCAGCTTCCGAATCCAATTTGGGGCGGGACCTGCTTAAGCAGATAACCGGACAGCCCCTTGTACTTATACTGGCATCGGTTCTTTTGTTTGTGATGGGGTTTTTCCCAGGCTTTCCGCGCTGGATACTGTTTATAATGGGGGCCGGCATGGCCTATATGGGTTATACCCTGATCCAGGCTTCCAAGGTGTCGTTGGTGGCTGCTGAGCAGGAGGCTGCTCCCGAAAGCGTGCTGGAGGAGATGCGAAAGCCCGAAAACGTAATACAGCTTTTGGAAGTCGATCCGCTGGAAGTGGAGTTTGGTTATGGCCTTATACCCCTGGCGGACGTGAACCAGGGCGGAGATTTGCTGGACAGAATAGTCATGATACGAAGGCAGATGGCCCTTGACCTGGGGCTCATCGTTCCGGTAATAAGGCTGAGGGACAACATACAGCTTGAACCAAACGAATACGTCATAAAGGTGAAGGGAGTGGAGGTGGCCAGGGGGCAGGTGTTGCCCGACCACCTGCTTGCCATGGACCCGGGCACCGTTGAGCAGCCCATAGAAGGTATCGATACCGTGGAACCCGCCTTTGGTTTGCCCGCCAAATGGATTAAAGAACATCAGAGGGAAAAGGCGGAGATGCTGGGTTACACGGTGGTGGATCCCCCCTCCGTTATATCTACCCACCTCACTGAGGTCATCAGAAAGCATGGCCATGAGCTGATCAATCGGCAGGATGTGCAGACCCTGCTGGATAACTTAAAAGAGAAGTATCCGGCACTGGTCGAGGAAGTGGTGCCCAAAACTTTGACTCTTGGCGAGGTTCAAAAAGTTCTGGCCAACCTGATAAAGGAGAATGTGCCAATACGGGACATGGTCACCATACTCGAGACCCTGGCCGATTACGGCAATATAACCAAGGACCCTGATATGCTGACCGAATACGTGCGCCAGGCCCTGTCCCGCACCATTACCTTGAGGTTTGTGCCCGAGAAGAAGGCAAAGGTTTTAACGCTTGCTCCCGAGCTAGAGAAGGCTATCATGGATAGCGTGCAGCAAACCGAGCACGGATCTTATTTGGCTCTTGAACCAAATAAGATGCAAGCCATATTTAAAAACCTCACCAAAGAGCTGGAGAAGTTTACTTCTCTGGGGCTGCAGCCCATAGTGCTGACAGCACCGGTTGTGAGGATGTATTTCAAGAAGCTGACCGAGCAGATAGCGCCGGATTTGGTGGTTTTATCGTATAACGAGCTGGACAGCTCAGTAGAGATACAGTCAGTAGGGGTGGTGAGAGCTTAAGTCTATGAAAGTAAAGAGGTACATCGGTCATACCGCTCAGGAAGCCATGCAAAAGGTTAAGGATGAAATGGGCAAAGATGCCCTCATACTTAGCACCCGCAAGATACGGCAAAAGGGGATAACCGGCTGGTTTAAGAGGCCGCTGATTGAGGTGGTGGCGGCTGCAGATGAGTCAAATGAAGGAAATTTCACCCCCCGCAGGATAGTGCCCGCTAATGCAACAAACTATGCTTCACCGGTAAGGCAGGATGATACTAGCAAGGTTTTGGAGAAGCTAGAGGCTCAGATCTCAAATATGGGAGAAATTTTAAATAAATTGACAAGTGGCTTTAAGACAATGGAAAATCACGCAGGGCCGGGCATAAAGCGGGAGTATGTCCCCTATTATGAAATGCTGGTCAAAAACGAGGTGAATGAGGGCATCGCAAAGGATATCATCGAAAAGGCAGGATTGATTCATGAGAGAAGCTCCGTCGATTTTGAGCGGTGCTTAAAGCGGGTGCTTATGGAGCACATTGGCCCTTCACGGCCTCTGGAGGTGTCCCCCGGCAGCCGCAAAGTCGTCGTATTTGTCGGCCCTACGGGAGTCGGCAAGACCACCTCTCTGGCAAAGCTGGCGGCCATATTTTCCATACAAAAGCAGATGAAAGTGGGTCTTATAACTGCCGATACATACAGGATTGCAGCGGTGGACCAGCTGAAGATATACGCTGAAATCATGGAGATTCCCTTGAGCATCCTGTATTCGCCCAGGGAGATGTTGGCGGCTCTGGAAGAACACAGGGATAAAGACGTTATATTTGTAGATACGGCCGGCAAGAGCATCAGGGACAGGGCACAGGAAAAGGAGATACTGGAGCTCATTTCCCTGAGCAAGGCCGATGAGGTCTATCTGGTGCTGAGCTGCAACACCAGCTATTCCGGGTGTTTAAATATAATCAAGAGCTACAGCTTTCTGCCCGATTACAAGCTGCTCTTCACAAAAATGGACGAGGCCTCCAACTATGGGGTCATATTGAACTGCCGGTATATCAGCGGTAAGCCGCTGTCGTATATAGCTACCGGCCAGAGCGTGCCCGATGATATAGAAGTGGCAGATCCAAACAAGCTGTTATCCTGCATTATGAAAAGGGTGGAAGTTTGATGGATCAGGCCGAAAGGTTAAGGCAGATTGTAAAGGACTTAAAAGAAAAGCAACGTGCCTATACTCAAAAGGCGCGTATCATAACTGTAACCAGCGGCAAGGGTGGTGTGGGCAAGACCAATTTCACACTCAACTGTGCCATTGCTTTAAACAGCATGGGATACAGGACGCTCATCATAGATGCCGACTTCGGGCTGTCAAACATAGACGTGATGCTGGGGATGATCCCCAAGTACAACTTGTTCCACGTAATCACCCACAAAAAGAGGATTGAAGAGGTTATAACCGAGGGCCCCTGTGGTATTAAATTTATAGCAGGGGGGTCGGGCATATGGGAGCTCATCAATCTTTCCACCCAGGATATGGAAGTCTTGATGAAGCAGCTTGAGCGGTTGGATGATCTGGCAGATATAATAATGATCGATACCGGAGCCGGCGTTTCTGAAAGGGTCATTCAGATGATTCTGGCTGCCAACGAAGCTATTGTAATCACCACGCCCGAACCCACATCGGTAACCGATGCATATGCTCTGGTAAAGTCGGTGGTAAACATAAAGAAGGATATGAGCTTGAGGCTGGTGGTCAACAGGGCTGAGAGCGCCCGGGAGGCAAGGGACGTGATGGACAAGCTTATCAGGGTAGCTCAAAGGTTCTTGGATGTAAAGCTGGAACCTCTGGGGTATATACTGTATGACGATGCGGTGGTGAGGTCCACCAAGCGGCAAAAGCCGTTTGTGCTGGAATATCCCAGAAGCCATGCATCCAGGCAGGTGTACAGCATGGCCCAGGCTATAACGGCAGGAGGACGACAGGACGATGGCAGGGTGCAGGGGCTTAAAGGGTACGTAAACCAGCTTCTTAAGCTGTTCGATTCTAAACGAAAGGCGCTTTAGGGGGATGGGAGAGACGTCATGCTTGTAAAGGAGATCATCAACATCGGCGAGAAGATCGAGGTAGTGGTGCAGGAACGTTTAAATGCCGACGAAAAAGCTTGTTTCAGCATGGTACAGGATGTCCCCCAAGATGATGAATTGTTGATCACCATGCCGATGCTAAAAGGGGAGCCTGTTGTGCTGAGCATTGGGCAAAGGATAAGGATAAATTTCTTCCGCGAGCGAGGGCAGTTTTACTTTGAGGCTGAGGTTATTGACCGTCAACGGACAGAGACAGTGCACCTTATACGCCTAAAGCAAACCTCACCGATACACAGGCTTCAGAGGCGCAGCTTTTACAGGTTGAAGATAAGTCTGCCTGTCCTTTTTAGGTTGATTGAGCAGGGTCCCGAGCAGCCGGATTATATGAAAGCTTATACCGCAGACATAAGCGGCGGGGGAGTGCGGCTTTTGACCGACGAAAAGCTTGAGCCCGGTCAGCAGGTGGAATGCCGGATTCCAATCGGAGAGAGGGACTTTCTTGAGTTAAAAGGCCTGGTGGTGAGGGTTGTTCCCTGTGTGGAGGGGAACTACAAATTTGAAGTGGGGGTTAAATTTGTCGATATTTTGGAGGCCGAGCGAGACAGGCTGATTCAATTCATATTTCAGCAGCAGCGCAGGTTAAAGGCTAAAGGGCTCATATAGTTTTATTGAGGGTATATGCCGTAAAAGGGCGCGTTCAGTGGCAAGGCCTTGTACAAAGCGAAAGGATTGGGGGTGTTAATTCAATGGATAACGCACAGTATATGAAACTATTCATAGAGGAGAGCAAAGAGCATCTTCAAAACCTGAATAACAACCTTCTTGTGCTGGAGCAGCAGCCAGATAATACCGAAGTGATAAACGAGATCTTTCGATCGGCCCATACCTTGAAGGGCATGGCCGGCAGCATGGGTTTCAAGACCATAGCAGACCTGGCCCACGGCATGGAAAACGTGCTGGACAGAATTAGAAAGGGTAATATGGGCGTCAATGTAGAGATCATGGATGCGCTGTTTGAGGCTCTTGATATCCTAGATGGGCTGCTTCAGGACGTCATACAAGTTGGCATGGAAAACCCGCGGGATATAAGTGGTATAAAATCAAAACTTGAAGGATTTATTAATGGCACGAACGACAAGGATTCAGGCCAAAGTGCACAGAAGCCCGATAAAGAAGGCTTGTCCCTCGACGAGCATCATTTTCATGTGATAGACGAGGCTGTGAAAAACGGCTTTACTCCTTATTACATAGAGGTCAAGCTCAAGGAGACCTGCCTTATGAAGGCAGCCCGGGCGTACATAGTCTTTAAAGCCATCGAAAACTTTGGCCATATAATTCATTCCCATCCGTCGGCTCAGGACATCGAAGAGGAAAAGTTTGGTCTGTCTTTCTCTGTGGTGGCAGTATGCAAAGCCGAGCTTGATACCATAAAGAAAGAGCTGGACAGCATTTCAGAGATAGAAAGCATCGACATAAGGGAGATTCAGCCAGATGACATACAAAGCCGTAACCAGAGCGAGAACCGGAAACCTCAACCGCAGGGTACAGACAGGGCGGCTACACCAGAAGTAAAGGACAGGCTATCCAAAACGGCCGGCAGGAGCATAAGGGTTGACATCGAAAGGCTGGACAGGCTTATGAACCTGGTCAGTGAGCTGATCATCATTAAAAACCGCATCCAGGACTTGCAGCGGTATGACGATACAGCGGCAATGGCCGAATCGGTTGAGTATCTGGGCCGGGTGACCAGCGAGCTCCATGATGCCGTTATGAAGGTAAGGATGATCCCCATACAGACCGTGTTTGAGCGGTTTCCCAGAACGGTTCGAGACCTGTCCAGGAGTACGGGTAAAGAAGTTAAGCTCAACATATTGGGAGCCGAAACCGAGGTTGATCGGACCATCATCGATGAAATTGGTGAGCCGCTTATACACCTTATCAGAAATGCCATTGACCACGGTATAGAGGCTCCTCAAGAGCGCGCAGCTCTTGGCAAACCTCCTGTTGGGGCTGTCGAGCTTAAAGCCTACCACGATGGTGATAACGTGGTGATAGAGGTCAGCGACGATGGGAGAGGTATAGATATCGACAAGGTTTTAAAGCGTGCCGTACAGCAAAATCTGGTATCCCGCGAGGAAGCCGAAAGCTTAAGCCAGCAGGAGATATTGCAGTTTATATTTGAACCCGGGTTCAGCACGGCAGAAAAGGTAACTGATATCTCGGGACGCGGCGTCGGAATGGATGTGGTCAAAACCAAAATCGAGTCCATGGGCGGTGTGGTTGATATAGACAGCCAGCCAAACCAGGGAACGCGGTTTATAATCCGCTTGCCGCTCACCCTGTCCATCATCCAGGCTTTGCTTGTCTCCATGGGGCAGGAGGTTTACGCCATACCCATAGGTTCCATAAAGGAGATACTGGAAGTGCCGGCCGGGGCTATAAAGCTGGTACGCCAAAAAGAATTTATCGATTATCGTGGTTTGATGATACCTTTCATTCGACTGGCGAAGGTACTTGAATGCCCTGATGAGGTTAAATCGGGAGAGCTGGTCACCGTGGTGATAGTAAAGAAGGGGGAGAGGCTGGCGGCACTGTCTGTGGGTGAGCTGATAGGTCAACAGGAAATAGTGATCAAACCGCTGGGCAAAGCGCTGTCCAAAATCAAGATTGTGTCAGGGGCCACCATCCTGGGTGACGGGAGGGTGGCGCTCATCCTGGATATAAACCATCTGATTTGAAGAGGGGGTTATAAAGTTGCCTAAAAGCAGCGAGCTTAAGCAGTACATAGCCTTTGAGATAGACGATGAGATATATGCCGTGGATGTGCTGTTTGTGGAGTCGATAGAGAGGATGGCACAGATAACCAGGGTTCCGCACAGCCCCTATGAGGTGTTGGGGGTTATCAACTTGAGAGGGGATGTAATACCGGTGATGAGCGCGAGGCGCGTGCTGGGCTATGAAGAAATGCCTCCTACCGATGCGACGCGGGTGGCAATAGTTCGGCACGATGAGTACCGGATAGGGATGATAGTTGACCGGGTAACCGAAATATTGAACATACCCCATGATAAGGTACAATGGGGTGTGGAAGCTTTAGATGGAAAAAGAAAAGGGGTCATCTCTGGGCTTATAAACCTTGGAGATAAGCCCGTTATGGTGATGGATATACCCCGTACTTTGGAATTGCTGTTAAACTGAAAGGAGAGCAGGGGTGCAATATGTCATTTTCCTTTGATAGCTTGAGTTCTCTGCATCTGGACATATTGAAGGAGATAGGCACAATCGGTGCAGGCAATGCCGCTACATCTCTTTCAAAGATGCTCGACAGGCGAATCGACATGAACGTTCCCGAGATAAAGATAGCCGAATTCAGAGATGTGGAAGACGTAATGGGTGGGGCAGAAACTCCGGTGGTGGGCATATATCTGGAGTTCAGAGGCGATATAAGCGGCACCGTTTTATTGGTGCTGGATGTTATCTCAGCCAAGCACATCACCGCCTTGTTGCTGGGGAATGCTTGCTGCGATGGCTTGGGGGAGGACTTTTCGGAGATTGAAGTATCGGCGCTGGAGGAGCTTGGAAACATACTCACGGCTGCCTATCTGGGAGCCATATCGTCGTTTACCGGGCTCACCATGAAGCCATCTGTTCCGTATTTTGCGTGCGATATGCTGGGTGCCATACTCAGCGTTCCCATGATTCAATTCGGTCAGACCAGCGATAAGGCAATGTTTATTGAAACCGACCTGATAAATGGTACAGAGCGGTTCAGAAGCCATTTTATAGTCATACCTGATATGGAATCTTTCCCCGTTATTCTAAAGGCTTTAGGGGTTGTGTAAATGGACCGGGTAATCAAGGTTGGTATGGCTGATTTAAAGGTTATTGCAGGGAATGGCGTTCTCGTCACTCTGGGTTTGGGCTCGTGCGTGGGAATTGCGCTGTATGATAAGACTACTAAGACAGCTGGGCTGGCGCATATAATGCTGCCTTCAAGCAAGCTGATAAAACACAATCAAAACAAGGCAAAGTTTGCCGATACAGCCGTTGAGTACCTTCTTGAACTGATGATGAAGATGAACGCTCAAAGGGAATGGATAATCGCCAAAATAGCAGGAGGGGCACAGATGTTTTCGTTCAAAGGCAGTACCAGCGAGGTTTTGAAAATCGGCGAGAGGAACGTACAGGCCACCATTGAAGTGTTACGGCAGCACGATATACCCATTGTTGCCCAGGATACCGGCGGCAATTATGGGAGGACCATTGAGCTTCATGCAGCCAATGGCATTTTGGTGGTCAAGACTATCGGCCACGGCGTAAAGATACTATGAAGATGAGGAGAGGGACATGTCGAAAAGAATGGCTGCGACCGATCCGCACAACCTGTGGACCGAGTATAAAAAGCATAATACAATAGAATCGAGGAATGAACTCATACTCAAATACAGCTATCTGGTAAAGCGTGTGGTCTCCAGGCTGACCTATATAAACAATCCCTCCAATCCTTCCCTGGATATGGAAGATCTGATAAGCTATGGAATTCTTGGATTGATCGATGCGATTGAAAGGTATGACCCATCGAGGAACGTTAAGTTTGAGACATATGCGACATTTAGAATAAAAGGCGCTATCATAGATCAGCTGCGCAAGCAGGATTGGGTTCCTCGTTCGCTGCGCACAAAGACTAAACAGCTCAGCGAGGCCATTGATGCGGTCGAAAAAGAGCTGGGCAGATCTGCGAGCGACCAGGAGATAGCCCAGACCTTAGGAGTTTCGGTTGAAGAGCTTAGAAAGACGATGGTAGAGGTACACTCTTTTGCTGTGGCTTCGCTGGAAGAACAGCTCTATGAGATTGCCAGTTCCCTGGCAGTCCCCAGCCGATATGACGATCCCGAGCATGTGGTTCAGGCAAACGAGCTTAAACGCTATTTGGCAAAGGCCATCGAGGAACTGCCTGAAAGGGAAAAAATGGTCATAAGCCTGTACTATTTTGAGGAGCTAACTTTGAAAGAGATTGGCATGGTCCTTGGCATTTCGGAGTCAAGGGTTTCACAGCTTCATACCAGAGCGCTGCTTAAGCTTAAAAATAAGCTAAGCAGGATTAAAAGCGATTTATTGGAAGGGGAATTGGCATGAGACGAGAGGTTATAGTAGAGGGAAACACCTATAACGCTGCTCTGGAGAAAGGCCTCAAGGCCCTTGGCGTAGAACCAGGAAAGGCAAAGGTTGAAGTCATTCAGGAAGGCAGGACCATGATGGGCATAGTGATCAAGCCGTACAGGCTCCTGCTTTATGTAGAGGAGGAAAGCCGACAGGCAGGGGAGAGCCAGGACAAACAGCTTCCTCAAAGCTTTGCTCTGGAATACAAAGAAGATGGGGTATACCTTACGGTGTTTATTCCCCCTTCAAAGTTTACAAAATCGGACGAAGAGACCATTATGCATCATTTGAGGAGAAAAAGGATTGAGGGGTTAATGGTAGATGCCGTTGCCCAGGCCATGTATACAAATCCCGGCCGTCCTGTTAAGGTTGCAGAGCCACAGCCCGAGCTACCGGTGGACGAAGAGGTGCTGGTGTATATCTCGCAGGATGGGATGCAAGCCACCATCATGCTGCTGCCGCCCGAAGGGGGAAGATTGCTGACATACCAGGATGTTATGCAGGCTTTGAAGGATAAGGGTGTGGTGTACGGCATTGACGAGGATGCCATACGCCAGGCGCTGAACAGCCGCAGGTACGGCCAGGAGGTAATCGTCGCCCGGGGGCAGCCGCCACAGGATGGAGAGGATGCCAGGCTTACCTACCATTTTAAACCGGACAGGAAATCAAAGCCCGAAATCAGGGAGGATGGAACGGTAAATTATCATTCGCTGGACAATATAGAGAATGTGACCAAGGGCCAGGTGCTGGTGACGCTAACCCCTCCTACGCCGGGCGTTGACGGGAAGACGGTGTGCGGAACGGCAGTGCATGCTAAACCCGGCAAACCTTTGATTTTACCAGCAGGTAAGAATGTAGTAGTCTCGGACGATGGGTTAAAGCTTGTGGCAGCCATAGACGGAAAGGTAGAGATGATAGGCGGCAGAGTGCACGTGTACAGCGTACATGAGGTAAAAAACAATGTAGACAACTCCACAGGAAATATAAATTTTGTGGGCAGCGTCATCATACATGGGAACGTTCTGTCGGGGTTTGAGGTGAGAGCTGGTGGAAGCATAGAAGTAAGGGGCGTGGTGGAAGGGGCAACGCTGATTGCCGAAGGAGACGTTGTGTTGAGAAAGGGCTTGCAGGGGATGAAGAAGGGAGTAATTCAGGCAGGAGGCAGTGTAACCGCGCGGTTTATAGAAAACGGCAGCGTGTACGCCAAAGGAGATGTTACCGCAGAGGCCATAATGCACAGCAACATTGTAAGTGGCCAACACGTTAGGCTGATAGGCAAACGGGCGTTGATAGTAGGTGGCAGAGTGCACGCGGCTTTGGGCATATCGGCTTCCACCATAGGCTCACCTATGGCAACTGCTACCATTCTTGAGGTGGGAATAAGCCCTGAAATCAGGCAGGAATACGAGCAGCTCAAGGAGGAGCTGCAGAGGCTGGAAAAGGAACAGCACAAGATTGAACAGGTGCTGGCGGTCTTAAGCAAAATGGAATCAAGCGGTAGACTGCCTCCGGATAAGCTGATCACCAAGCAGAAGGCGTTGAGGGCGAGAGAAGAGTACAGCGTGAAGATTCCTGCCATCAAGGCACGGCTTTTTGAGCTGGAAGAGGCGTTTTTAAGGGGTGCGCATGGCAAGGTCCATGTGAAAAAGGTAGTTTATCCCGGCGTATCTATAACCATCGGTCAGTCAACCCTTAACATAAAGGACCCCATCAATTACGTAACTTTTTTGCGGGATGAAGGAGAAGTACGTTTTGTAACATATGAAGGGTGAGAGGGGAGAGGCCCGTGTCGGTACGGCCGATAGATATCCAAATTAGCATACAAAGGACAAACGAATACACAAAAGAGGCTGACCTTCAAAACCAGAAAGTCAACATAAACCAGTTTAACAATACCCGAGAGTTTCAATAGGTCATCGATAATGCTCAGCGTCAGGTGATACCAACGGGACATATATATCATAAAAGGATTGACAAAGAACATGACAGACGACATCGCCATCCCAGGTACGCCAAATCTGATCAAGTTAAAGATAAAAAATGCGATCAAGCTGTTTTAAGCAATAAGGTTGAAATAAAGGAAAGGGATAAGGGGTTCAACATCGATATCAGAATTTAGAAATTTGGCAATATATCAAGGGGGAAGAGTATGAGCGAGGGTTTGATGTTCCTCCTGTCGGGCTTAATGTTTTTATTTGTGATCTTTTGGCAAACAAGGAAGGACAGGCTATACCTCTTTGAGCTGGAAAAGCGCTTGGAAGAGAAGGAAAAAAGGTTATATGAATTGTATCATGTGGTGGAAGACATAATTCGCAATGCATTTCCCGAGGCAGAAAATGTGCTGCTCCATAATGGTGTGACCAACCATGAAGCTCAACTACAAAATTCAGGCGAAAGTTTGAGGCAAAATATTGATGGAGGTTATAATGAAAAGCGCAAGGCCGTCATACTCATGCACAAGAGCGGGAGCACTGAGGAGGAAATAGCCAGGAAGCTGGGCATTGGGAAGGGAGAGGTAAAGCTGATCCTGGGGCTTAAGGATAATTGAGGTTCCGCGAAATTTGTTGTTGAATTGAAAAACGGCTTATGCTATACTACTAAAGGTGGTGCAATACACACCCTTCCTGATCAATTGGCTGGTGCCAGTAAAGCTGGTTGTCAATTGAGATGAGGGATGGGGAGGCATAACTTTGAGGAGGTGAAAGTCATGGCAGTTGTCAACATGAAGCAACTCTTGGAAGCAGGTGTTCACTTTGGGCATCAGACCCGGCGCTGGAATCCAAAGATGGCTCCCTATATCTTCACTGAGAGGAACGGCATATATATCCTGGACCTGCAAAAGACCGTCAAATTGCTGGAGCAAGCCTATAATTTTGTCCGTGATGTGGCTGCCGAAGGAAAAGGTGTGCTGTTTGTAGGTACCAAAAAGCAAGCCCAGGAGTCAATTGAGACCGAAGCCAAACGGTGCGGCATGTTCTATGTAAACCACAGGTGGCTGGGCGGTATGTTGACCAATTTCACTACCATCAGCCAGAGGATAAGGCGACTTAAAGAGCTTGAAGAGATGGAAACCAACGGTATGTTCGACGTGCTGCCCAAAAAAGAGGTCATAAAGCTTCGTGCAGAAAAGGAGAAGCTGGAGAAGAATCTGGGCGGCATAAAGGAAATGAGGGAGCTACCGGGTGCCGTATTCATCGTTGATCCCAAAAAGGAACACATTGCTGTGAGAGAGGCCAGAATTTTGGGTATCCCCATTGTGGCTATCGTGGACACCAACTGCGACCCTGACGAGATAGACTATGTAATTCCTGGCAACGATGATGCCATAAGGGCCATCAAGTTGATAACGTCCAAGATAGCCGACGCAGTCCTGGAAGGGCGTCAGGGCGAACAATTTACTGCTCAAGAGGAATAAAAAAAGGGGAAGAGAAGGGTTTACCGTTATCTTTCCCTTTCTTTTCGATGATCTACATAGAGTTTTTTGGTGGTTTGGGTAAAGTTACTTCTATGAGGAGATAGTCCAAAGCTACACTATACAAGAAACGGAGGAGTTAGTATGGAAATAACTGCTTCGATGGTAAAAGAGCTGAGGGAGCGGACCGGATGTGGAATGATGGACTGCAAGAAGGCCTTGCAGGATGCAAACGGCGATATGGAGAAGGCCATTGAGTTGCTCAGGGAGAGAGGCCTTGCAGCTGCTGCTAAAAAGGCGGGACGAATTGCCGCTGAAGGCTTGGTGGATGCGTATATCCATTTTGGCGGAAGGATCGGCGTGCTGGTCGAGGTAAACTGCGAAACTGATTTTGTGGCAAAGACTGACGAGTTTAAGGCTTTTGTGCGCGATATCGCAATGCATATAGCAGCGTCTAATCCACAGTACCTGTCGAGGGAAGAAGTACCACAGGAAGTTATAGATAAGGAAAAGGAGATACTGAGGGCCCAGGCTTTAAATGAGGGTAAGCCAGAAAAAGTAGTAGATAAAATAGTGGAAGGCAGGATCAGCAAGTTCTACAAAGAGGTATGCCTTTTGGAGCAGCCCTTTGTGAAAGATCCTGATAAGACCGTTCAGGACCTGGTCATGGAGATGATATCCAAGCTGGGCGAAAATATCAGGATTCGGCGGTTTGTAAGGTTTGAATTAGGCGAAGGCCTTCAAAAGCGGGAAGACAATTTCGCACAAGAGGTTGCAAAACAGATGAAAGGCAATTAAAAAAGAGAACACATACGTGTTCTCTTTTTTTGGGAAAATTAATTTGAACTTTGTTGTTCCAAAAAAGAGGATATGCCGCATGAGTGTAGAAATATATTAAAAGATGGAGGTACTCTAATGGAAAAGCCGATATTTAAAAGGGTTGTTCTAAAGCTCAGCGGAGAGGCGTTAGCCGGCAAAAAGGGGTACGGCATTGACCGTGATGTTTTGAATCTGATAGCTGATCAGGTAATAGAGATACAAAAGATGGGGGTAGAAGTGGCCATCGTGGTCGGCGGCGGCAACATATGGAGAGGCAGAGAAGGCGTGGGTATGGGCATGGACAGGACGACGGCCGACCACATGGGGATGCTGGCAACGGTTATAAACGCACTGGCGCTTCAAGACGTGCTGGAGAGCAAAAACGTGCAGACCAGGGTTCAGACCGCCATTGAGATGAGGCAGATAGCCGAGCCATATATACGCAGGAGGGCAATAAGGCATCTGGAGAAGGGCAGGATAGTGATATTTGCCTGTGGTACAGGCAACCCATATTTTTCTACCGATACCACAGCTGCGCTGCGGGCAGCTGAGATAGAAGCCGAAGTCATATTGCTGGCTAAAAACGTTGATGGGGTGTACGATGACGACCCTAAGAAAAATCCCAATGCCAAGAAGATCGATGAGATCTGCTACATCGATGTGCTGAATCAAGGACTGGGCGTTATGGATACTACTGCTATCTCGCTGTGCATGGATAATAAAATCCCGATTATAGTATTCGGACTGGAGAACCAGGAAAACATAAAAGCTGCTGTTTTGGGCAAGAAAGTAGGTACAATAATAGGTGAGTTAAGGAGGTAGATGGTATGAACCCCAGTATAAAAGAGGTGCATGACCAGGCCAGCTCCAAGATGGCCAAATCGGTGGAAGTGTTAAAAAAGGAACTCATAGGGATACGAGCAGGGCGAGCCAATCCAAAGCTCCTCGAGCGCATAGTGGTGGATTATTATGGCGTGCCCACTCCCATCAATCAGCTTGGAAATATCTCGGCACCCGAGCCCCGAATGCTGGTCATATCGCTGTGGGATACCAAGATGATTCCTGCAGTGGAAAAGGAGATATTGAAGTCGGATTTGGGAGTTACGCCTAACAACGACGGCAAGGTTATACGCCTTATCTTCCCTGAGCTCACCGAGGAGCGCAGGAAGGAACTGGTAAAGCTGGTTAGAAAGTACGGAGAAGAGGCCAAGGTGGCTGTGCGTTCGGTAAGGCGCGAAGCTAATGAACAGCTAAAGAAGATGAAGAAGAACGCCGAGATAAGCGAGGACGATTTAAAGAGCGGAGAGGAAATGATTCAGAAGTTGACCGATCAATACGTAAAGAAGATCGACGATATGGTCAAAGAGAAGGAACAGGAGATCATGGAGGTATAGATGGGCATACCTGATTTGGTAGGCTTAAAGCTCCAGGATGCGCTTCAGATTCTGGAGAAGAGCGGCCTGTGTACTACTCCCAGGATAGTGAGGTATTTTCCACCAGCATCAAAAGGCCTTAAGCAGGGCTACAATCTGGAAGAGAGGGTCATTCGCCAAAGAATTGTGGAAGATGGGCAGATTGAGCTGGTTGTTTCCTCTTTCAGACACTGCCCCCTTGATTTTGAATCATACAAGCCCGTGCATGAGGAGGAAGGATAAAGCGTTAAATGTTTAGAAGCAAGAGGAATGTCAATGAGTCGGATTTATCTGCCTTGATAGAGCAGGTAAAGAGCAAGCCGCTGCCGCAGCATGTGGCCATAATCATGGACGGGAATGGCAGATGGGCCACCAGAAGGGGGCTTCCCCGAGTGGCCGGCCACAGGCAGGGAGTGGAGGCTCTTAGGGAGGTAATAAGGACCAGCGATGAGCTGGGGATAAAGTATCTGACGCTGTATGCTTTTTCAACCGAAAACTGGAAAAGGCCTGCAGCGGAAATCGATGCTTTAATGTCGCTGCTGGTAGAGTATTTAAGAAAGGAGATCAGGGAACTTAATTCAAACAACGTCAAAATCTCCGTATTGGGACAGGTTGAGGCGTTTCCCACTGTTGCTCAGAGGGAAATCGCCAATGCGGTAGAGCTTACAAAGAACAATACCGGATTGAACGTGAATATAGCCTTGAACTACGGCGGAAGGGCCGAGATCGTGCGAGCAGTCAAAGCCATAGCAAGGGATGTGCTGGACAAAAAGATTTCAATAGATGACATCGACGAACGGTTTTTCAGCAACTACCTGTATACGGCAAATATCCCTGATCCTGACCTTTTGATTCGGACCAGCGGAGAATTCAGGTTGAGCAATTTTTTGCTGTATCAGATCGCATATACCGAATTGGTGTTCACAGCTCCCGATGTTCTCTGGCCAGATTTTGATAAAAAGGCCTACCTCGAAGCGATCATGGAGTATCAGAGGCGTCAACGGCGGTATGGCGGCCTCAACGGATGAGAGGACGGATTGAAAATGCTTATTTTAAGAATAGCGAGCGCGGCAATAGGCATTGTGTATTTGATACTGGCTTTTTACATAGGAGGCTGGTTTTTAGACCTGTCGGTCTTAGGTATATCATTGATCGGGATGCACGAGTTCTATACCGCTGTACGCCATCGAGGATACAATCCCCTTTCCTGGGTAGGCTATTTATTTATTTTTTCGCTGTTCTGGTCTATTGCCCTGCATTTAAGTTACTTTCATGCCATTCTGCTGAGTGCCCTTCTGGCTGCTTTTTTTTGTTTATTCCTTACTGTGGTATCCCAGCGCTTGAATTTGTTGGATGCCTGCTTGACAATTTTTGGATGTATATATCCAGGCATGGCTTTTATGTCATTGATCTTATTATATGATGCTGAAATATATGGCAAATATCTGCTAATATTTACGCTGTTTGCCACATGGGCTACAGACACGTTTGCTTATTTTACCGGGCTTGGACTTGGGAAAAACAGGCTGTGTCCTAGGGTTAGCCCCAAAAAAACCGTTGAAGGAAGCATAGGTGGCGTCTTGGGAAGCCTGGTAACAGGCATTTTGGTGGGGATGGTTTTCACCCGTTTTTATAAGCTTGAGATAGGATACCTTCATTATGCCATCATCAGCCTGCTGTGCGGTATAACGTCGCAAATGGGAGATTTATCAGCCTCTAGCATCAAGAGGTTTTGCAATATAAAGGATTTTGGACGCATTCTGCCGGGGCATGGCGGGATACTGGATCGGTTTGACAGCATTTTATTTACCGTGCCGGTTGTATACTCCTATTATCTCCTATTTTTAAGCTAAATTGCCCATGTTTACATAATGTATGCACTTGTGGCAAAACTTAAGAGTACAGAGGATGATATACGGAGGTCAAAGATGAAGAAGAGGATAGCAATACTGGGATCGACCGGGTATATAGGCCGGCAAGCTCTGGACGTAATACATCAACATGCTGATAATTACCAGGTCGTTGCTTTGACCACCAACCGAAATGTCGGGCTGCTGGCGCAACAGGTCGAGGCCTTTCGCCCCTCTTATGTTGGGATAGTGGATGCTGAAAGCGCTGAAGAGTTTAAAAATTACGGTTTGGCCGACCTAGAGCTTGTATCGGGCAAGGATTGTCTGGTTAAACTGGCCACGCTGCCTGAGGTTGATTTGGTACTGGTGGCAGTGGTGGGGATTGCAGGACTTGAGCCCACTATAGCGGCTCTGGAAGCCGGCAAAAACGTTGCGCTGGCAAACAAGGAGTCACTGGTGGCTGGTGGACATCTAGTAATGGAAGCTGCTCGAAGGTCGGGAAGTAAAATCATACCGGTGGACAGCGAGCATTCAGCCATATTTCAGTGCCTAGCCGGCTGTGATGACCCGGCCAGGATAAACAGGGTATACCTCACGGCGTCGGGAGGGCCGTTTAGAAATTACACAAAGGATGAGCTGCGGCACGTTACAGTCGAGGAGGCATTGAATCATCCTAACTGGAAGATGGGCAAAAAGGTGACCATAGACAGTGCCACTTTGATGAACAAGGGGCTTGAGGTCATAGAGGCGCATTGGCTGTTTGGCCTATCCATAGGGCAGATCCAGGTGGTCATCCACCCTCAGAGCATTGTACATTCGATGGTGGAATATATTGATGGCAGCATAATAGCCCATATGGGCAAGACCGACATGCGCCTGCCCATACTGTACGCCTTATCCTGGCCTGAGCGCATCAAATCTAGCGTTGGAAGCTTGGACCTTACCGCCATGGAACCCCTTACCTTCGAGATGCCCGATTTTGACAGATTCCCATGCCTTGCACTGGCCTATAAGGCGTTGGAGATAGGGGGTACCATGCCTGCTGTATTGAACGCTGCCGATGAGGTGGCGGTAGAAAAATTCTTAAAAGGTGAGATTTCCTTCATAGAAATTCCTGTAATGATAGAGCAGGCCATGAAGTCCCATAAGACCATTCAAAACCCTGACCTCAATACAATCTTGAGGGTGGACCACAGCGTACGCAGACAATTGATGTGAAAAAGAGGTAGGTGGAAGCATGTTAACGTTATTGGTTGCCCTGATTTTCTTTGGCGTTCTCATAATGGTCCATGAGCTGGGCCATTTTTTGGCTGGACGCCTGGTAGGCATACACGCAGAGGAATTTTCCATTGGGATGGGTCCTAAACTGTTTGGCTTTTCTAGGAAAGGCACACAATTTTCGGTAAGGGCCCTGCCAATAGGCGGGTATGTGAAATTTCTCGGCGAAGATGAAAAGTCGGAGGATCCGCGGGCCTTCAATAATGCCAGCCTGTGGAGGCGTATGGCGGTTATAGTAGCAGGGCCGGCCATGAATATACTGCTGGCCGTGGTGCTTCTCGCCGTGTTTTATATGAGCTACGGGATATACGAGGTTGTGCCCGAGATTTTGGAAGTGGTAGAAAACAGCCCGGCCGACAGGGCAGGGCTCATGCCGGGCGACAGGATCATACAGGTAGATGACGTATCGGTGGAAGGCCTCCAAGCACAGGAAGCGGTTGACGCCATCCGCAATGCCATAAGGCAAAAAGGCGGCAATGAGCTAGAAATAGTCGTGCGCAGAGATGGGGAAAATATAAGCGTGAAGCTGGTGCCAGAGTACAGCGACCAAAGTGATTCGTATGTGATAGGAATAGTTTTTGGGCGGATTAGGCGTTACGGCCTGATGCCAGCCATAGGCCTGGCTTTTAATCAGGCAGGGAGGATAATGTTTTTGATGGTGGATATGCTAAGAGCCCTTATATTCAGGGGCCAGGGACTAAATGAGGTCATGGGCCCTGTAGGCATTGTAGGCGAGATAGGCAAGGCCGTTCAAGCCGGGATGCAGCAGCTTTTGAGCCTGGCGGTAATCATAACCTTGAACCTGGGTATTATAAACCTGATTCCCTTCCCTGCGCTGGACGGCGGGCGCCTTGCGCTGCTTTTGATCGAAGCAGTAAGGGGTAAGCCCCTTGAGCCCGAGAAGGAAGGGTTCATCCACTTCATAGGATTTGTGGTGCTCATACTCCTTATGGTATTGGTGACCTATCAGGATATAATGAGATGAGCCAGGGATTGCGCGTGTATTATATCCAACTATTGTTTTGACGGTGAAAGAGCATGGAAAGGCGTAAGACCAGAAAAGTGAAGGTAGGAAGGATTGAGATAGGGGGAGATGCCCCCATTTCGGTGCAGTCCATGACCAATACTGATACCAGGGATGTGGATGCCACCATAAAGCAGGTGCTTGAGCTGGAAGCGGCCGGGTGCGACATAGTGAGGCTGGCTGTGTTTGATGAGGCGTGTGCCCATACCATCGAAGAGATCAAGAAGGTTACCGACATCCCTCTGGTTGCCGACATACACTTCGACTACCGCTTGGCGCTTGCCGCCATCGAAAAGGGCGTCGATAAATTGAGGATCAATCCGGGCAATATAGGTGGTTACAGCGAGGTGCAGAAAGTGGTTTCGGCCGCCAAGGAAAGAGGCATACCCATACGGATTGGCGTAAACTCTGGGTCCTTGAGCAGGGAAATAGTGTACAGATACGGCAATACGCCGCAAGCCATGGTGGAAAGCGCTCTGGAGCACGTGGCCATACTGGAAAAACTGGGATACGAGAATATCGTAATCTCGCTTAAGGCTTCCAGCGTTATGAAGACCATAGAGGCTTACCGCCTGATGAGCCAGCGGGCGGATTATCCGCTACACCTTGGAGTTACAGAGGCGGGGACCACCTTCTCGGGGACCATAAAGTCGGCCATCGGGATTGGCACCTTGCTGGCCGAGGGCATCGGCGATACCTTGAGGGTCTCGCTTACAGCTTCGCCGGTTGAAGAGGTAAGGGTAGGACGCGAGATATTGAAGGCCCTTGGGCTGAGGGCATACGGCATCGAGATAATATCGTGCCCCACCTGTGGGCGGTGCAATATCGACTTGATACGCCTGGCCGAAAGGCTGCAGGAGGAACTTGAAGGGATCGGTTATCCGCTGAAGGTGGCGGTGATGGGATGCGTGGTCAATGGCCCGGGTGAAGCACGGGAGGCCGATATAGGGATTGCTGGAGGCAAGGGGAAGGTGGCCTTGTTCAAAAAAGGCAAGGTGGTAAGCACCGTCCCTGAGGACAAGGCTCTGGAGGTGCTGATATCCGAAATCCGCAACATGATAGGTAAGAAGGGGAGCAGCGCTCAATGAGCGTATCGGCGATAATACCAGCATATAATGAGGAAAAGCACATAGGTCAGGTCCTGGCTGCCGTCAAAAGGGTAGGCGAGATTGCCGACATAGTGGTGGTAAGCGATGGCTCTACCGACAGGACGGTAGAGGTGGCATATGGCTTTGGCGTAAGGGTGATCGAGCTGCCCCGGAATATGGGCAAGGGGTGTGCCATGAAGGCAGGGCTGGATAACACCTCAGCTTCTACAGTGCTGTTTTTGGATGCTGACCTGGTAGGGATAGAGCCCCATCATGTACGAGCGCTTCTTCTACCGGTATACCATGGGGCTGCTGACATGGCTCTGGGAGTGTTTTGCTCGGGAAGGGGTGTGACCGACCTTGCCCAGAGGCTGACGCCCTTTTTGACAGGGCAACGGGCTGTTAAAAGATGGGTGCTGGATATGTTAAGCGATGATGTGTGGAACACAGGCTACGGCATAGAGATGGCATTGACGCGCTGTGTACGCAAATACGATTTGAAAGTTATGGAGGTTCCGCTGTACGGCGTAACCCATGCCATGAAAGAGGAAAAGATGGGCGTCATGCGCGGTATGGCGGCGCGGCTGAAGATGTACTGGGAGATTGCAAAGCAGCTCAGGATGTAGTCGCTGCCAAAATATTATGGAAAATAAGGGGCGCTTTAAGGGGGGAAATCATATGGCCAATGACAGCGCGAAAGCGTTCCCTCTGGTAAAGATAGTCGATGATAGGTACTCTAAATGGCTGGATAACCTCAGCCTGGTAAAGACTATAGTATACAAAAATCAGAGAAAATGGGACATATACGTAAATGCCGATTCTTTTGTGGACCCTGAGAGGATACGCCTGCTCGAACAGCACATCAAAGAAAAGCTTCCAGAGCTCGAACAGGTAAAATTGAAGGTATTGTACCGAGACAGCGGCATGGAAATGCTAAAACGCCATTTTTCTCATTTTTGGAAGGCCATTGTCGAATCGATGAAAAATGAACTTCCTTCTTTGAACGGATGGATAGACCATTGTACCCCTCAGCTATCATCCGATGGGCTCAGGCTTTTGATCAACCACCCTGTAGCCTTAGAACTGTTTAAAATAAAAAAGATAGACCAGTATATAAGTAAGTGGCTGCTTGAGACGTTTAACCAGCACATAAAGGTGAGCATGGAGCTTATAGAGGATGAGCAGGAATGGCTGGATGAGGAGTATTTTGTCGAAAGGGAAAAAGAGGACTCCCTTTTGGTCCAAGAAGCGGTGCAAGTAAATGAGTCGCGTTCCAAATCCTCAGGGCAGCAGGGTAAGGAGAGTAAGGCAGAAGATAAGGAAGCTGTTATCCTGGGCAAGGCCATAAAGGACTCTCCGGTGCCCATATCGCAGATTCAGGATGGCATTGAGGCAACTGTCATTGAGGGCGAGGTGTTTGACGTTGAAAAGAGGGAGCTCAAAGGTGAGAAGGTGCTCTTTTGCCTGGATGTTACCGATTATACCGATTCGATTACGGTAAAGGTGTTCTGCCCCAAGGATAAGGTTTCCGATGTGGAAAACAGCATACAGGGCGGTTGTTGGATACGGGTGAAAGGCAATTGCCGTTATGACCCGTTTCAGAGAGAAGATGTATTGCAGGCCAGCGATATCATGCTTGTTTCTCCTAGGCAAAGGCAGGATACGTATCCAGAAAAGAGGATAGAGCTTCACCTGCATACCCAGATGAGCGCCATGGATGCTGTATCTCCTGTGACGGCGCTGGTACAGCGCGCTGCGCAGTGGGGGCATCCGGCCATTGCCATCACTGACCATGGCGTGGTACAGGCATTTCCGGAAGCTCACGAAGCCAGCCAGCAATACGGCATAAAGGTCATATACGGGGTAGAAGCTTATCTTATCAACGATTGCAAGCCCATAGTTATAAACTCCAATGACGGGGATTTTAACCAGCCATTTGTGGTCCTGGACATAGAGACCACCGGCCTTAATCCTAAAAGGGATGAGATCACCGAGATCGGGGCTGTCAAGATAGTGGGCAGGGAGATCGTGGATACCTTCAGCTGTTTCGTCAATCCTGGAGTGCCAATTCCCCGCGACATTGTAAAGCTTACCGGCATTACAGACGAGATGGTTAAGGATGCACCCGCCATTGAGGAGGTTTTGCCAAGGCTGCTTGAGTTCTTTGGCGATGCCGTGCTGGTGGCTCACAACGCACCGTTCGACCTCGGGTTTATAAAGGAGAAGTGCAGGCGCATAGGCGCAAGGATAAGCAATCCTATTCTGGATACGCTGTCGCTAGCTAGGGAGCTATTTAAGGACATCAAGCGCCACAGCCTGGACGCTGTTGCCCAGCATCTCAACATACCCCAGCAGCGGCATCATCGGGCGCTGGACGATGCGCGAACAGCAGCGTACATACTGATACATATGCTGGACATTCTGGAGGAAAAAGGGGCCAGCAGGCTGTGCCACATCAATACCTTGTTCAGCCATACCAGTAATTTAAACAGCCTTGAAAGCTATCACGCTGTCATACTGGCCCAGACGCAGGATGGGCTGATAAATCTCTACAGGCTCATTACCAAATCGCATCTGGATTATTTCTATCGCAAGCCGCGCATTCCAAAGAGCGTGTTGGTAAGCCACCGCGACGGGCTGATAGTAGGCTCGGGATGCGAGGCCGGAGAGCTTTATCAGGCAATATTGAATGGCGCGCCTGATGAGGAGCTCAGGGATATAGCGCTTTTCTATGATTATCTTGAGATACAGCCGCTGGGCAACAATGAACATTTAATCCGCGAGGGAAAGGTGAAGGATATCGATGCCTTGAAGGAGATCAACAGGAAGATAGTGGAGCTGGGGGGAAAGCTCAACAAGCCTGTGGTGGCGACAGGCGATGTGCACTTCCTTGACCCGCACGATGAGTACTACAGGCGTATACTCATGAGCTGTCAGGGCTACGAGGATGCTGAGCAGCAGGCGCCGCTGTACTTTAGGACCACTGACGAGATGCTGGACGAGTTTGGATACCTTGGAGAGGACAAGGCAAAGGAGGTCGTGATATACGCGCCGAGGGCCATTGCCGACAGCATCGAAAGCATAAAGCCCATACCCGATGAGCTCTACACGCCAGAGATTCCCGGCGCCGAAGAAAACGTCCGGAACATGGCTATAAGCAATGCCAAAGCCATATACGGCGACCCCCTCCCTCCCGTTGTGGAGGAACGCCTGAACAAGGAGTTAAACGCCATAATAAACAACGGCTATGCGGTGCTGTACTGGATTGCACACAAGCTGGTCAAAAAATCGCTGGAGGATGGCTACCTGGTGGGTTCCCGGGGTTCGGTGGGGTCCTCGTTTGTTGCTACCATGACCGGCATTACAGAGGTAAATCCCCTGCCGCCGCACTACGTGTGCCCGTCCTGCAAGCACTCGGATTTTGACGTGGACACATCTAAATACGGGTGCGGCGTTGACCTGCCTGACAAAAATTGCCCGGTGTGCGGTACGCCTTACAGAAAAGAAGGCTTTGACATTCCTTTCGAGGTGTTTTTGGGCTTCAATGGCGATAAGGTGCCCGATATCGACCTCAACTTTTCAGGCGAGTACCAGTCTACCGCACACAAGTACGCTGAAGAGCTGCTGGGTCGTGGAAATGTCTTCAGGGCGGGTACAATCGCCACTGTAGCTGAAAAGACGGCCTTTGGGTTTGTCAAGAAATATCTTGAGGAACACAACAGGGTGGCGCGGAATGCAGAGATTAAGCGCCTTGTTAGGGGATGTACTGGAATCAAGCGCACCACCGGCCAGCATCCAGGGGGAGTTATGGTGGTGCCACACAAGTACGATATCCATCAGTTCACGCCGCTGCAGTATCCGGCCGATGACAGGGAATCGGGGGTCATTACCACCCATTTTGATTACCATTCAATAAGCAGCAGGCTGGTCAAGCTGGATATACTGGGGCATGACGATCCAACTGTCATACGCATGCTTGAGGACATAACCGGCATAAACGCCAAAACCATTCCCATTGGCGAGGAGAGGACCATGAGGATATTCTCCAGCACCGAACCGCTGGGGCTCTCGCCGGAAGATATAAATTGTGAGGTGGGCACCTTCGGCATACCTGAATTCGGCACGCGGTTTGTCAGACAGATGCTCACCGAGACCAGGCCCAAAACCTTTTCTGAGCTGGTGAGAATAAGCGGGCTTTCCCACGGTACCGATGTGTGGCTTAATAACGCGCAGGATTTAATAAGGAACGGGATTGCCCAGCTTTCGGAGGTCATCTCGGCCAGGGACGATATAATGGTGTATCTCATGTACAAAGGCGTTGAACCCGTGTTGTCGTTCAAGATAATGGAGAACGTGCGCAAAGGGAAGGGTTTGACCCCCGAGCAGGAACAAAAGATGAGGGAGAACAACGTGCCGGAATGGTATATTGAGTCGTGCAAGAAGATAAAATACATGTTTCCCAAGGCGCACGCGGTGGCCTACGTGATCATGGCATTCAGGATTGCTTACTTCAAGGTGTATTATCCTGAGGCCTTTTATGCCACATACTTTACAGTCAGGGCCGATGACTTTGACGTCGATACTATATTAAAAGGGAAAGAGGCCATTGCGCGCAGGATCAAGGAAATGGACTCAAAGGGCAATGCCCTGAGCGTAAAGGAGAAAAACTCCTTATCGGTGCTCGAGGTGGCGCTGGAGATGTATGCCAGGGGGATAAAGCTGCTTCCTGTTGACCTGTATAAATCCGATGCCGTGAAGTTTCTTGTGACGCCCGAGGGCATAAGGATGCCGTTCAATGCCCTGCCGGGAGTTGGGATAAGCGCTGCAACCAGCATTGCCGAGGCCAGAAAAGCGGGCAAATTCGTATCTATAGAGGATTTCCGTGAAAGGGCCAAGGTTTCAAAGGCGGTCGTTGAAATATTAAAAAATTACGGCTGTCTTAATGACTTGCCCGAGACAAGTCAAATTTCGTTTTTTTAACTTGCATTTGCTGGAACGTGGTGATATAATGAACTTGATTTACCATAGCTTGTTTGTGTGGTAGAGTGGGGAAACCCACTCTTTCGTTGTTATTGATTAAAATGCGCAATTAGGAAAGATTAATAATATGAAAATTTCATTTTGGAGGTTGTGGTATGGCACATAACAAGGTTGAGCAAGTGGTGGAGGAGCTTGCGCACCCCATCCTCGAAGAGCTCAAATATGAGCTTGTGGACATAGAGTACAAAAAGGAGGGTGGAAGCTGGTTTTTGAGGTTTTACCTCGATAAGCCCGGCGGAATCACGCTGGATGACTGCCAGATATTCAGCGAACGGATCAGCGAACTGTTGGACCAGGTTGATCCCATTCCGCATCGCTATTACCTGGAGGTGTCTTCGCCCGGGCTTGACAGGCCGCTCAAGAAGGATGAAGATTTCAAGCGCTATAAGGGGCACAGGGTTCATGTAAAGCTGTACAAGTCTGTCAATGGCGAGAAGAACTATTACGGCGAACTGGTAGGGCTTGAAAACGGCAACGTAGTCATACAGGATGGGGGATGTACCTACTCGTTCCCGCGAGAGAATGTTGCCATGGTGCGGCTGGATGTAAATATCTGGTGAAGGAGGAGTATTTATGAATGCCGAATTTTTGGAGGCCATTGAACAGATAGGCAAGGAAAAGGGCATTGATGCCGATATATTGTTTGAGGCCATCAATGCCGCTTTGGTATCAGCCTACAAGAAAAACTTTGGGACAGCACAGAATGTGCGCATTGATATAGATAGGGCAAGCGGGCAAGTAAAGGTCTTTGCCCTTAAAAAGGTGGTGGAAAAGGCCACAAACAAAAACCTGGAGATTGACCTGGAGGAAGCCAAGAAGATCAACCCCAACTATCAGCTCAACGACGTCGTTGAGATAGAGGTGACCCCCAAAAACTTTGGCAGAATTGCCGCACAAAACGCCAAGCAGGTGGTGATACAGCGGATTCGTGAGGCCGAGAGAGCGGTGCTGTATCAAAAGTTTCTTGAGAAGGAAAACGAGATAGTGGCGGGGATTGTTCAGAGGATAGAGAAAAAGACGGTGTTTGTAGACCTTGACCGCGCTGAAGGCATACTGCCTCCAAACGAACAGATGCCCAACGAGGAGTATCACGTCAACGACAGAATACGGGTGTACATCCTTGAAGTTAAGAAGACCACCAAGGGGCCGCAGATCATCGTATCGCGTACCCATCCCGGCCTGATCAAGAGGTTGTTTGAGCGCGAGGTGCCCGAGATTGTGCGGGGAGAGGTGATCATAAAGGCCATAGCGAGGGAAGCCGGCTCCAGGACCAAGATTGCGGTGCATTCCACCGTGCCGGGGCTTGATCCAGTAGGCGCTTGCGTTGGGCAGAGGGGTATGCGGGTACAGCACGTGCTGGATGAGGTCAAAGGCGAAAAGATAGATATCGTGAAGTGGAGCAGCAATCCTGCAGAGTTCATTGCAAATGCCTTGAGCCCTGCCAAGGTACAGAGCGTAACCATAGATGAAAAAGAGAAGGCGGCCAGGGTTGTGGTTCCTGATCATCAGCTTTCTTTGGCCATTGGCAAGGAAGGCCAGAACGCCAGGCTTGCCGCCAAGTTGACTGGCTGGAAGATCGATATAAAGAGTGAGTCACAGGTAGATAAGATTTAAGGCCCGTCAGTTTGAAAGGGGGATAGCCGGTGAAGAAAAAAAAGATACCCATGAGGATGTGCGTGGGATGCAGGGAATCAAAGCCAAAGCAGGAGCTTATACGGGTGGTCAGGAGCCCTGAAGGGGAGATTCATATAGATCTAAAGGGCAAGGCTCCGGGTAGAGGAGCTTACCTGTGCTATAACATCGAGTGCCTGGAAAAGGCCATAAAGCACAAATCGCTGGAGCGTGCCCTCGATGAAAAAATTAGCGAAGAAGTGTATCAATCTTTGAGAGGTGAGCTGAGCAAAGCCCATGAATCAGAATCTTAAAAACTTTTACCAGCTGCTGGGCCTGTCGGCAAGGGCGGGTGAGCTGGTGATGGGTGAGACGCTGTGCCAAAAAGCGATAAGGATGCGGAAGGCAAAGCTGGTGATAATAAGCGAGGAAGCTTCGCCCAACACTTTAAAGAAATTTGTAAATATGTGTAAGTATTACAAAACCGATTACGTGGTAGTGGGAAATAAAGAGATACTGGGTAAGGCTGTGGGTAAGGGGAGCAGAACGGTTCTGGCGGTCACTGATGAGGGACTGAAAGAGGCGTTGCTTAAGCAGCTGCAAAACTCAGAAATGCCAGTGCGGGGGTGATATATGAATGTCAGATATAAACGTTTATGTTACAACCAAAAAGGTAAGAAAAAGTGCTGAGGCCCTGCTTGATAAGATAAAAGCGCTCAACAAGGATATAGATGATTATTTAAACAAGATAAAGGATATGGAGAACGCTTTTAAGCAGCAGGCAAAGGAAATGGAGGAAAGGAAGAAGGCTGAGGCATTGAAAGCTGAAAAGGCAAGGCAGAGCCAGCAGGAGGGCGACAGCAGGAAAGCAAGCCGCAGACAGGAAGACAGGCGTAGGCAGGAGGAGGGACGCAAGCAGGAAGATAGTCGCAGACAGGAGGACAATCGGAGACAGGAAGAAAAGAGCCGCAGGCAGGAGGATACTCGAAAGCAGGAAGAGAATCGCAGGCAAGGGGATAATCAGGCTGTTCAGGAAGAAGGTAGGCCGTCAAGGAAGCGGCGTCCTAGACCTAAAGACAAGCCAGCCAAGAACGTAATAGACGAGTTCTTCTCTCAACAGGCAGTTGCTCAAAGCAAAGATAAAAAAGCAGATGTTGTTAAAGGGAAAGAGGAAGGTTTTGCCAAGACCTCTGCTGAAACAGGAAAGGCCAAAGCTCAAAAGACCAAGAAGGATTACTGGGAAGAGGAACATCCTTCGGTTTACAATAAGCTTTTGAGAGAGAAGGAGAAAAAGAACAAGAATGCGCAGCAGACAGTTCAGCAAAAGGCTCCTGTTACTGCCGAGAGGAAGAAAGCCATTACCATCGGAGATAGGATAACGGTAAAGGAGCTTTCCGAGACCATCGGTATACAGGTAGCAGAGATCATAAAGCACCTTATGAAGCTAGGCGTATTAGCTACAATAAATCAAGAGCTGGATTACGATACGGCTGCGCTGGTGGCCAGCGAGTTTGGCATTGAGCTTGAGAAAAAGCCCACGGTTTCCTTTGAGGAAATGCTGGTGCAAGAGGACGTGGAAGACGACCCTGCTAGCTTGCAGGAACGGCCACCGGTAGTCACAGTTATGGGCCACGTCGACCATGGCAAGACGTCGCTGCTGGATGCCATACGCAACTCCCGCGTGACCGAACAGGAGGCCGGTGGGATTACACAGCATATCGGTGCTTACATGGTGGAGGTCAACGGGAAATACATTACATTTATAGACACGCCCGGTCACGAAGCATTTACCTCCATGAGGGCGCGGGGTGCAAAGGTTACCGATATAGCCGTGTTGGTGGTAGCAGCCGATGATGGCGTTATGCCGCAGACCATAGAGGCCATCAACCATGCCAGAGAAGCCAATGTGCCTATTATAGTGGCCATCAATAAAATCGATCTGCCAACTGCCAATCCTGAACGCGTAAAGCGCGAGCTGGCAGAACAAGGCTTGCTGGTTGAGGAGTGGGGCGGCGATACCATAGCGGTGCCTGTATCTGCCCTCAAAAAGCAGGGAATTGATAACTTGCTGGAGATGATCCTGCTTGTGGCCGAGATGCAGGAGCTCAAAGCCAATCCCAACAGGCTTGCCAAGGGTACCATCATTGAGGCAAAGCTGGATAAAGGTCGTGGGCCGGTTGCTACAGTGTTGGTTCAAAACGGAACCCTTCGCGTGGGAGATGCAATCGTGGCAGGGACGGCCTACGGTCGCGTGAGGGCCATGATGGACCACAACGGCAGAAGGCTGGAAAGCGCGGGCCCTTCTGTGCCGGTTGAGGTGCTGGGCTTTTCGGAGGTGCCCGAAGCCGGAGATATACTGTATGCAGTGGAGGACGACAAGCTGGCGAGACAGGTGGCTGAGGAGCGCAAAGAGAAGATGAAGGAGGCAAGTGCCCGTTCTGCCCTCAAGGCATCGCTGGATGACCTCTTCAACCAGATTGAACAGGGCGAGCTAAAAGAGCTGAAGCTTATCATCAAAGCAGATGTTCAGGGTACAGCTGAAGCCGTTAAACAGGCGCTTGAACGCCTTTCAACTGATAAAGTACGCATACGGACCATACACAGCGGCGTGGGCGCCATCACCGAGTCAGACGTAATGCTCGCATCGGCGTCTAACGCGATAATCATCGGATTTAACGTCCGTCCGCCAAGCAGCGTAATGGAGCTGGCTGAAAAGGAGAAGATAGATATAAGGCTGTACAGGGTGATATACGACGCCATTGAAGACGTGAAGGCTGCCATAAAAGGTATGCTTGAGCCGACTTACCGTGAAGTGGTGCTTGGGCATGCAGAAGTACGAACCACCTTCAGAATATCCGGAGTTGGAACGGTTGCCGGTTGCTATGTGACAGACGGAAAAATAGCAAGGAGTGCCCAGGTGCGCATTATCAGGGATGGCATAGTGGTTCACGAGGGGCAAATAGCCTCCCTCAAGCGATTTAAGGATGACGTCAGGGAAGTGGCAGCCGGTTACGAATGCGGTGTAGGCATAAGCAATTTCAATGATATAAAGGAAGGCGATATAATTGAAGCCTTTACCCAGGAAGAAGTTCAAAATGAATGAAATAGGCGGGTGATTGATATGTCATATCAGAGAGCAGAAAGAATAGCTGAAGAGATCAAAAGGGAGCTTAGCGATATACTGCGCAACCATGTAAGGGACCCTCGTATTACCGACATGGTGTCCGTTATAAAGGTTGAGGTATCCAAAGATTTGCGCCATGCTAAAATATACGTGAGCGTGCTGGGGGATAAGGAAGAAAAGCAGAGAACCATGGAAGGTCTGGATCGCGCAACCGGATTTATACGGAAAGAACTGGGACAGAGGCTGGGATTGCGATATGTTTCCGAAATACGCTTTGTACTGGATGAATCGATAGAGTACAGTATACACATAGCCCAAAAGATTGAGGAACTAAAGAAAAAAGAACAGGATGAGAACCAATGAGGGCCATTAAGCTGTTGCCTGTTGTCGAAGCTTTAAAACGGGGCAGGCGATTTGCCATCATAGCCCACATATCTCCTGATGGCGATGCTATTGGTTCTTGCCTTGCACTGGCAAATTTTTTGATGGACCATGGAAAAACGGTTGAGCTGTACTGCCATGATGCTCCGCCCGAAAGCCTGGCCTTTTTGCAGGGTATCCAGAATTTTGTGAGGCCAGGCGAAAATGGTGAAAGTCAAGCGCATTCCGCCTATTATGATGCGGTTGTGTGCCTGGATTGCAGCGACGAGGGGAGGCTGGGGGATGCAGCCTATCTCCTCAAGCAGACATCCTGTACCATAAACATCGACCACCACGCCACCAATACCATGTATGCTGGCATCAACGTCGTGGAACCAGGGGCTTCCTCAACCGCCGAGCTGGTCTTTGACCTGATACGGGAGATGGACGGGGATTATTTTTCCCTGCCAGTCTATGAGGCGATATACACCGGTGTTGCCACCGACACAGGTGGCTTTGGGTTTAGCAACGCCACCCCTGCAGCCCATCGAATAGCCGCACAGGTCATCGAATACGGTCTTGATGTGGACAGGTTGACCAGGTTGTTGTTTAGAAATACCACGCTGGCCAGGGTGAGGTTGCTGGCAAAGGTGCTGGATTCCCTGGAAATGCATTGTGACGGCAGGGTGGCCTTTTTGACGGTAAGCAAGGCTATGCTGGAAGAGGTCGGGCTTGACGAAAACAATACCGAGGGAATAATCAATTATGGCATAGACATCGTGGAGGTAGAGTGTGCAGCACTGTTTAAAGAGGCGGAGAAAGACAAGACCAAGGTTAGCCTGCGCACCAAAGGCACCGTTGATGCAAGCGCTTTGGCCGCAAAATTCGGTGGGGGCGGCCATGCACGGGCAGCTGGATGTTTGATAAACGCAGGTATAGAAAAAGCAAAAGGGCAGATCTTGGAAGCGCTAAAAGGCATGCTGGAATGAAAAGGGGTTGATGTACCATCGGTCTGGACGGTGTTATCAATGTCTTGAAACCGCCGGGGATGACCTCCAGCGATGTTGTGGTATACCTTCGCAGATTGCTTAAAGTTAAGAAGGTAGGTCATACCGGCACTTTAGACCCAGGAGCTGCCGGCGTCCTACCTGTCTGCATTGGCAAAGCCACCAGGCTGGCCAGCCTCATCGTTGAGGAGGACAAGGTCTATCGCTGCGAGATGATCTTAGGGGCCGAGACTGATACTCTGGATTCGTATGGACGGGTCATTTCGACTTCGAATGATTATCCGAGTTTTGAGGATATAAAGAGGGCATTTGAAGAATTTCGGGGGCGCCTCAAGCAGTCTCCGCCTATGCATTCGGCTATAAAATACAGGGGTAAAAAGCTGTATGAGTATGCGCGGCAGGGCCAGCAGCTGGATATCCCGTGGCTGGAGAGGGAAGTGACCATCTACCGAAATACCATACTGCAATACCTGCCGCCCAACAGAGTTCTGTTTGAGGTTGAGTGCTCCAAGGGTACCTATATACGATCTCTATGCCGGGATATAGGGCGCACGTTGGGTTGTGGTGCCTACATGGGCTTTTTGCTGAGGTGCCGCACAGGAAGGTACACCATCGATGATTCCTATACGCTATACGAAATCGAGGAACATCTTTTAAAGGGAGAACTGGATAAAGTCGTCATACCCATGGATAAAGCGGTCGAGGGGTTTGAAAGGGTCGATGTCCCATCCATACACTATCAAAAGCTGATCAACGGCAATCCCGTTAAATTGGCTGCTCGGGCCTTAAAGCTTGAGAAATTGGACCACCAGGTCCCTATAAGGGTATACTGCAGGGGGCAGTTCATAGGAATAGGCATGGTCAAATTGGAGGAGGATTACATCCATATAAAAATGGACAAAGTACTGGTGTAAGGGGGCGGCTATGCAGGTAATATTTAATGAGAAAAGTGACCATTCGCTGGGGCATCCTGTAGCCATCGCGCTGGGAATGTTTGATGGAATTCATAAGGGGCATAAGGCCCTGATTCGGCGTCTAAAAGAGATAAAGCGCCGCTATGGCTATACTGCGATGGTATATACATTCAAGCAGCACCCTTTAAGCTGCTTGCCACCGCGGAAGGCTCCGCCGCAGATCATGAACCTTAACAAGAAGATACTGGAGTTTCATCGCATGGGAGTGGACATCCTTGTCCTTAACAATTTCGATGAGGGATTTGCGCACACAGCGCCCAGGGAGTTCATACAGCGGTACTTGCTTGAAAAATACGATGTACGCTTCATCGTGGTAGGATATAACTACCGTTTTGGCCATAATGGAAGCGGCGATGCACAGCTCTTAATCCGAATGGGTAAAGAAATGGGGTTTGAAGTTGTGGTGGTACCACCTGTCAAGGTGGGCCGAGAGGTGGTCAGCAGCAGTTTAATTCGCAAAACGATACAGCAGGGAGATGTGGCAAAGGCGTGGCGGTATCTAGGAAGGCCTTATTCCATCAACGGCCAAATAGTTCGCGGGGCCGGCCGGGGAAAAACGCTGGGGTATCCTACTGCCAACATGGATATTGGACCCAAAAACATAGTGATCCCTAAGTTTGGCGTGTACTTGACGCGCTGTAATCTGGATGGCCAGTGGTTTTGGGGCGTTACCAACGTGGGTCAAAACCCCACGTTTGACCAGTCTGGATTGCATATAGAGACCTTTTTCTTAGATTATCATGGTGGAGAGCTGTACGGCAAACACGCCAGGCTATACTTTTTGAGATATATAAGGGAGGAGAGGCGGTTTCCGTCAAAGCAGGAGCTGGTACAGCAGATGGAATGCGATGTAGCTGCAGCCAAAAATCTCATTTACAAAATGTTCAAGGTGTGATAAAATAACACTCGGGCAACCAACCACTTCCTTGGTTTTACGTGCCTCCGGCGTAATACTAAGGTTGTGGCGATTATATTAGAATGCAATGGAGGTGAAACAAAGGAATGGATAAGGAATTGAAGAGGCAAATCATCGATGCTTATAAGCTCCATGAGAATGACACCGGTTCTCCTGAAGTGCAGATTGCATTGCTGACCGAGAGGATCAATCATTTGACTGAACACCTGAAGGTACACAAAAAGGACCATCATTCTCGTAGAGGACTTCTCATGATGGTAGGCAGGAGACGCGCTTTGCTCAATTACCTTATGAAGAAGGACATTGAGCGTTACCGTGCTATTGTGTCAAAGCTGAACTTGAGGAAATAGAGATAGAAGGTGGAGCGGGGATGCCCGCTCCATTGCTTATTATGCATCTGTTTAATAATGGTGGCTGAGCTGAGGCGTATAATGTCATCACACGCTACCGAGGGAAGAACGCCGATGATAGCTGATAATAGAAAGATTTTTTCAAAGTAAGAAGATATAAATTTGACGGATAAGATAAACTAGATGTAGTTTAATTTTTGATTGGATGAACTTATAAAAATAACAAGAATTTAAGCATGAAAGGAGATGAATGCTTGGGGATGGAACACAGGATATACGCCACAGAGGTAGCAGGTGCCAAAATTACGGTTGAGGTAGGAAAGCTGGCTGAACAAGCAAATGGTGCTTGTACTGTACAGTGCGGCGATACCGTAGTGTTTGTGTCGGCTACAGCTTCCGACGAACCCAGGGAAGGGATAGACTTCTTCCCGCTTACCGTGGATTTCGAGGAAAAGCTGTACGCTGTAGGGCGCATCCCTGGAGGATTTATAAAGAGGGAAGGTAAGCCCACCGATAAGGCCATATTGACCGCCAGGCTGATCGACAGGCCTCTGAGGCCTCTGTTCCCCAAAGGGTACCGCAACGATGTGCACATAGTGGCCATGGCTTTATCGGTAGACCCTGACTATCCACCTGATGTGTTTGCCATGCTGGGTTCCTCCATTGCATTGAGCATTTCGGATATCCCCTTCCTTGGACCCACGGGTTCTGTGGCTGTGGGCATGATCGATGGGCAGTTTATCATCAACCCCACCAGCGAGCAGAGGGAGAAGAGCAAGCTACACCTGATCGTTTCGGGCACAAAAGATGCCATACTCATGGTAGAGGCCGGAGCAAATGAAGTGACCGAGGCTGAGATGCTGGATGCAATAATGTTTGCTCACCAGTATATCAAGGAGCTGGTGGAATTCCAGGAAAAGATCGTTCAGGAGGTTGGGAAGCCCAAGCGCCAGGTTGAGCTGTATGCACCCGACCCCGAGGTTGAAGCGCAGGTAAGGGAATATGCCACCGAAAAGATAAGGGAAGCCGTCAGAACGCCCGACAAACGTGAACGCGAACAAAGGATGAGCGCGGTAGAGAAAGAGGTGCTGGAGCATTTTGCTGAGACATTCCCTGAAAAAGAGGCCGATATCAAGGAAGTGCTCAACATAATAACCAAAGAAGTCGTTCGCACCATGATACTCAAAGAGGGCATAAGGCCTGATGGAAGGAAGCCAAAGGAGATCCGTCCCATACACTGCGAAGTGGGATTGCTCCCGCGTACCCATGGTTCGGCATTGTTCCAGCGTGGGCAGACTCAGGTGCTCACCACCTGCACTCTGGGAGCGCTGGGCGATGTGCAGGTACTGGACGGGCTGTGGGAAGAGGACTTCAAGCGTTATATGCACCATTACAACTTCCCGCCCTACAGTGTAGGCGAGGCGCGGCCAATGAGAGGTCCAGGTAGGCGCGAGATAGGTCACGGCGCGTTGGCAGAACGGGCGCTGGAACCCATGATTCCCAGCGAAGAGGAGTTCCCATACACCATTCGATTGGTATCTGAAGTGATGAGCTCCAATGGTTCCACCTCTCAGGCCAGCGTGTGCGGAAGTACACTGGCTCTCATGGATGCGGGTGTACCCATAAAAGCGCCGGTAGCTGGAATAGCCATGGGATTGATAAAGGACGAAGAAACCGGTCAAGTGGTGATACTATCCGATATCCAGGGATTAGAGGATGCTACAGGTGATATGGACTTTAAAGTGGCCGGCACTGCAAAAGGCATTACCGCAATACAGATGGACATCAAGATAATGGGCATTGACCGAAACATACTGGAAATGGCTCTGGAGCAGGCACGGGAAGGACGCTTATTTATACTGGATAAGATGATGCAGGTCATATCCGAGCCGAGAAAAGAGGTATCGCCTTTTGCACCAAAGATCGTTTCCACCACCATCAGCCCTGAGAAGATCCGAGAGGTGATCGGCCCTGGCGGTAAGACCATTAACAGGATAATAAGCGAAACGGGTGTAAAGATCGATATACGAGAGGACGGAAGGGTATATATTTACTCTCCCAACATAGAGGATGCAAAGAAGGCGCTGACTATGATAGAGAACATAACCAGGGATGTAGAAGTGGGTCAGATCTATTCCGGAAAAGTGCTGCGAATTACCGATTTCGGTGCGTTTGTTGAAATACTGCCGGGGAAGGAAGGCTTGGTTCACATCTCCAAGCTGGCACACGAAAGGGTCAGACGGGTTGAAGATGTGGTAAGGGTGGGTGATGAGATTACCGTTAAGGTAACCGACATTGACGAGCTGGGACGCATTAACCTCTCAAGAAAGGACGTCTTACCACCTCCTCCAAAAAGCGAGGTGAGCAGGCGGACGCCTCAACATCATCAGCGCAAAGCAGGTAGTTCTCCTTTAAGGAGAAGCCAGAAATAAAACATAAACTGTTTTAACAGTTTATGTTTTATTTTATTTTTATCACATATCTTTTCACCTGCTGAATACCTATTTTAATGGAATATTTTTATTCAGGGGTGAAAAGATTTTATGATTATCGTCTTGAGGAAAAGGACCTTAATCCTGTGCTTCGCGGTGGTCGCACTAATAGCCTTTATTCTGTCTTCAGGGCGTGGTGAAACGCTGTACGTGCTCAGCTACCTCTCATCGGGAAACCCAATATACAAGGGAGATGAATCTCAGCCCCGGGTTGCATTTGAGTGCAACGTGGTATGGGGTACCGAGTATGTACCCGCAATGCTGGACATATTCAAACAACACGGCATCAAAATCACCTTTTTTATAGGCGGGCAATGGGCCGAGCAAAATCCCGAGCTGCTGAAGAGGATGGTACAGGAAGGGCATGAGCTGGGCAACCACGGGTACAGCCATAAGTACCACAGCAAGCTCAACCTAGAGCAAAATCGCGAGGAGATAATGAAGGCCGAAAAGGCGATAGAAAGGATAACAGGGGTTAAGACCCGCCTTTTTGCACCGCCTTACGGCGATTTTAATAAGACCACCCTGCAGGCTGCTCAGTCTCTGGGATACAAGACCATCATGTGGAGCATCGACACCATTGACTGGAGAGGCGACGGAGTCGACAGCATCATCAAGAGGGTGTTTAAAAATCCTCACAACGGCGCTTTCATCTTGATGCATCCAACGGAAGACACCATAAAGGCGCTGCCGGTGATCATAAACGGTCTTCGCCAGAGAGGTTATGAGATTGGGCGTATATCCGATTTGCTGAATGAATGAAACTCCAAATGCGATTCTACCAATTTATTCATAGCTGCCGATTTCATTTTGAGTAGCAAATTTTTAAAATAATATAGAAGAATCTATGATATTTTGATAAAATACCTCTGAAATTAAAAAAAGTCAGATGAGAAAGGTGAAATGGATGTATAAGAGATATCAACTCGACAATGGGATACGAATCGTAACAGAGAAAATTCCCTATTTCCGTTCGGTATCTATAGGTGTATGGTTTGCGGCGGGCTCTCTTTACGAGGATATCGAGAGCAGCGGTATACCGCATTTTATCGAGCACATGCTCTTTAAAGGTACGAAAAACCGCACTGCCAAGCAGATCGCCCAGGCCATGGATGCTGTGGGAGGCCAGCTGAACGCCTTTACGGCAAAGGAATGTACCTGCTATTACAGCAACGTGATCGATGAACACCTGCCGCGGGCCATAGACGTCCTGTCGGATATGATCATCAATTCCTTGCTGGACCCCGTTGAGATGGAAAAGGAAAAGGGCGTCGTGCTGGAAGAGATACTGATGTATGAGGATTCGCCAGAGGACCTGGTGTATGACCTGCTGGCCGAAGCCCTGGTGGGCAAGCACCCGCTGGCAAATTCCATACTGGGCAGCCAAAGATTCATACTTGACCTCAACCGTGAGAGACTGGTTTCTTTTTTGGATGAAAAATATTTGCCGCAAAATACGGTGATATCGGTAGCTGGCAACTTTGATGAACAGCAGTTGGTCGATTTGTTAGAGAAATTTTTTGGGAATTGGAAGAAACAGTCAGACTGTACTGTAGGACAATGTAGCGTCCCGGCGCCCCTTTATCAGTCGAGGAACCTCTTTAAATGGAAGGATATAGAGCAGGTACACATGTGCATCGGGTATCCAGGGATACCGCTGGGACAGGACGATACGTATCCTCTCATGATATTCAACAACCTCTTCGGCGGGGGTATGAGCTCACGGCTTTTCCAGAACATAAGGGAGGACAAGGGTCTGGTGTATTCCGTCATGTCTTATCCGTCTTTTTACACCTGCGGTGGCCTGTTTACCATCTATGCCAGCATGAAGCCTTCGCAGGCAAAGAAGGTGGCAGATTTGATCATGGAGGAGATACAGAAGGTCAAGACAGAAGGTATTTCCCGCGATGAGTTCAATACCGCCAAAGAACAACTGAAAGGTAACTACATTTTGGGGCTGGAAAGCAGCAGTAGCAGGATGAACGCGATAGGGAAATCTGAATTGCTTCTGGGAGTGGTAAGGACCCCCGAGGAGATACTTGCCAAGATTGAAAATACCACAATGGATGACGTGATGAGGGTGGTAGACCAGGTTCTATCTCCCGATACCATGGCCATTGCGGTGGTGGGCCGTGAAAACGTGCTGGATGGCACCAGTTATAACGCGTTTTGAGGTTGTAGCTTGCATAAAGCTGTGCACCAGGATATAATAATCAATGAAACGCAAAAAGGAGATGCAAGGGAGGCTAAGATGGCGATAAGGGAGGAACAACTGGATTACATCGAGGCTGTAAGGCAGCTGACAGATGATAGGAATCTTAAATACCATATAGTGACATATGGCTGCCAGATGAACGTCCATGATTCCGAAAAGCTGGCCGGCATGCTGCTTGAAATGGGGTACCAGGAGACGCCCAACATCGAAGAAGCCGACCTCATACTCTTCAATACCTGCTGTGTACGCGAGCATGCCGAACAGAGAGTCTACGGAAATGTAGGGGCACTGCAGCCATATAAGCGCAAAAAGCCAAACCTGATCATTGGCGTTTGCGGGTGCATGATGCAGCAAAAGGGAGCGGCTGAGGAGCTCATAAAGAAGTTTCCGTTTGTGGATCTGGTGTTCGGCACGCATAACCTGCATCATTTCCCCAAGCTGCTGTATGAAGCCCTGTCAGCTGAACATTCGGTTGTGGAAGTGCTGGACGAAGAAGGAGGAATCATAGAGGGGTTAAGGCCGCGCAGAGCCACAGGCGTATCGGCCTATATCACCATAATGTACGGCTGCAATAACTTCTGCACCTATTGCATCGTTCCGTATGTTCGCGGCCGCGAGAGGAGCCGAAGACCCCAGGATATATTAGACGAAGCCAGAGAACTGGCGCAGCAAGGTTACAAAGAAATTACCCTGCTGGGGCAGAACGTGAATTCCTATGGCAAGGACCTGGGCGGTGAGTACCTGTTCCCCGACCTGCTGAGGGACGTGAATAAAATTGATGGTATTGATAGGATCAGGTTTGTCACCTCCCATCCCAAGGACCTGTCCCAGGACCTCATAGATACGATGGCGGAGTGCGAAAAGGTATGCGAGCACATTCACCTGCCGCTTCAGGCCGGGAGCGATCGCATACTTCGCAAGATGAACAGGCATTATACCAGAGAGGACTACCTCAAGCTGGTGGACAGGCTTCGCGAGAGGATTCCCGGCATAGCCATTACCACGGACCTAATAGTCGGTTTCCCGGGAGAGACCGAAGAGGACTTTCAAGATACCCTTGACATGGTGAGAAGGGTGCAGTACGATTCGGCGTTCACCTTTATGTACTCTCCGCGGCGGGGTACACCGGCTGCTACCATGCCTGATCAGGTGGATGAAGATGTCAAGAAGGACAGGCTAAACAGGCTGATAGAACTCCAGACCGAGATAAGCAAAGCCAAAAATCAACAGTACTTGGACAGGGTTGTTGAGGTGCTGGTGGAAGGCGTGAGCAAGAACAATCCCGAAAAGCTGTCGGGTAGAACACGTACAAATAAGCTGGTGCACTTCGAAGGGGATGAAGGGCTGACAGGACAGCTTGTAAATGTGAAGATTACGCTCCCCAAAGCCTGGACGCTGGATGGAGTTTTAGTGCGATAGGATATCAAAGCCTGGTTGCAGCGACAATGGTTGAAAGCGATTACGTGGTTGATGATGGGGAGGTTTTTGTATGGCTGGCCTTACTCCCATGATGCAGCAATACATGAAAATCAAAGAGCAGTATAAAGACGCTCTTCTTTTTTTTAGGCTGGGGGACTTTTACGAGCTGTTCTTTGACGATGCCGTAATAGCCTCAAGAGAGCTGGAAATAGCGCTGACCGGCCGGGATTGCGGCTTGAAAGAGCGCGCCCCCATGTGCGGCGTTCCCTATCACTCGGTTGAGGGGTACATTGCCAGATTAATCGAAAAGGGCTACAAAATTGCCATATGCGAACAGATGCAGGACCCTGAAGAGGCCAAGGGCCTGGTGGAGCGGCAGGTGGTAAGGGTTATAACGCCCGGTACGGTGCTAGAAGACTCCATGCTGGAGGAAAAGAACAACAACTACCTTGTATCCATATTCAAGGACGGACCAAATTTCGGATTTTCAATAGTGGACGTGTCAACCGGTGAATTCTACGTTAGCCAGATCACAGGGCAGAACGCTCAAGCTAAGTTGTTGGACGAGCTATCCAGGGTCGCTCCGCGGGAAATATTGATAAACCAGAGCGCCGAGCTTGATCAGCACCTGCTGGGCACATTGAAAGAGCGGTGTTCGCCCTTTATCACCCTTTACCACGAGTGGGCCTACAGCTACAATTCCGCATACCAGAAGCTCATACAGCATTTTTCGGTGCATTCTCTGGAAGGGTTTGGCTGTCAGCACATGAGCTACGGCATCTGTGCAGCCGGCGCGCTGATGGAGTACCTGACCGAGACGCAAAAAAACGCCCTGCGCCATATAACCCGCATTAAGCCCTATTACCTTGAGTCCTACATGGTGCTTGACGCCGCCACCAGGAGAAACCTCGAGCTTACCGAGACCATACGGGGGAAGGACAAAAGGGGTTCGTTGCTGTGGTTGCTCGATAAGACCAGCACTGCCATGGGTGGCCGACTTATAAGGAAGTGGATACAGCAACCACTCATAAAAAAGGAAGAGATAGAGTACCGGCTGGATGGGGTTGAGGAGCTTTGTAGCGACAGGATTTTGCTGGATGACCTGAGCGCCATGCTGAAGCGGGTCTACGACCTTGAGAGGTTGATGGCACGCATATCTTACGGCACTGCCAACGCACGGGACCTGCTCTCCCTCAAGCAGTCGGTGAAGAATCTACCCGATATAAAAAAGCTGCTGGAGCATTGCAAGTCCGCCATACTCAAAGATGCATACGTTAACCTGGATACCTTGGATGACATATACAACCTGATTGAGGAGTCCATTGCCGAAGACCCTCCGCCCACCATCAAGGATGGCAATATCATAAAGGACGGATACGACGCCCAGCTTGACCAGTACCGAAGAGCCATGCGGGAGGGCAAAGAATGGATCGCTTCTCTCGAACAGAAGGAAAGGGAGAAGACCGGCATAAAAAACTTGAGGGTGGGCTTCAATAAGGTGTTCGGCTACTACATCGAGGTCACCAAGTCATATTACGATATGGTGCCCGAATACTATATACGCAAGCAAACCCTGGCCAATGCCGAACGATATATCACTCCCGAGCTTAAGGAGATGGAAGACACCATTTTGGGTGCAGAGGAAAAGAGCGTTCAGCTGGAATACCAGATCTTTCTGAAAATAAGGGAGGAGATTGCCAGGCACGTTGACAGGATACAGGCCACAGCTCAAATAATCTCGACGCTGGATGTTCTCTGTTCCCTGGCAAAGGTGGCCATAGAGAACGATTATGTGCGCCCCCAAATTACCACCGATGGCGTTATTTCCATAAAAGAGGGGCGGCACCCGGTAGTGGAAAAGACCTTATCCAGCGGCATGTTTGTGCCAAATGACACATACCTTGACGAGTCGGACCATCGCCTGATGATAATCACCGGCCCCAATATGGCCGGGAAAAGCACTTACATGAGGCAGGTGGCCCTCATAGTGCTCATGGCCCAGATAGGCAGTTTTGTCCCTGCCCGTGAGGCCAAAATCGGCATAGTGGATAGAATATTTACGCGTATAGGGGCATCGGACGACCTGGCTGCCGGTCAAAGCACCTTTATGGTTGAGATGAACGAGGTGGCCAACATACTGCACAACGCCACTCCAGACAGCCTGCTCATTCTGGATGAGATCGGCCGAGGGACCAGCACCTTCGATGGCCTCAGCATCGCATGGGCCGTGATAGAATATATCTGCACGCAAAAGTCGCTGGGTTGCAAGACCCTGTTTGCCACCCATTATCACGAGCTCACCGAGCTGGAGGGCAAGCTGCCGGGCGTCAAAAACTACTGCGTATCCGTCAAGGAGCAGGGGGACAACATCATATTTCTAAGGAAGATCGTGAGAGGTGGTTCTGACAAGAGCTTTGGGATACAGGTGGCCAGGCTGGCCGGCCTGCCTGAACCGGTCATTGAAAGGGCCAAGGCCATACTGTCCCAGCTTGAAGAATCTGACATCGCCAGGAAAAGCTCTGCTGCCACCTCCTATGTAGCCGAGAAAAAGCCTACGGGTGAGCAGCTTTCATTTTTTATCCCAAGGCCATCGGAGATTGAAGAGGAGCTTAAAAGCATTGACGTGTTGAACATCACTCCCATTGAGGCCATGAACATTCTGTACCGCCTGGTCGAGAAGGCCAAACAGCAATAGGAGGGGATCCTTTGCCCAAAATTAACATACTGGATGAGTTTACCATAAATCAAATAGCGGCGGGCGAGGTGGTTGAAAGGCCGGCCTCGGTAGTAAAAGAGCTGGTGGAGAACTCCATAGACGCCAGCAGCTCTGCCATTACGATAGAGATAAAAGATGGCGGCATACCCTTCATCAGGGTTACCGACAACGGAGAAGGGATGGACCAGCAGGATGCCCGGCTCTGCTTTGAACGCCATGCCACCAGCAAGATCAAGTCTAGCGACGACCTTTATGAAATCCATTCTCTGGGCTTCAGGGGTGAGGCGCTGGCAAGCATAGCGTCCGTTTCGCAGGTGGAGATATTCACACGGCCGCGCAACTCCCTGTCGGGTACCCACGTCATAAATCACGGTGGCAACGTTATATCGGTACAGGAGGTGGGATGCCCTGAGGGCACCACAGTAATCGTTAGAAATATATTCTACAATGCGCCGGCGCGGCTTAAATTCCTCAAAGCCCCCAGAACGGAGGCGGCATATATCAGCGATCTGGTGGCCAAGCTCATACTTGCTCACCCAGAGATTTCCTTTCGTTATATAAACAACGGCAAGGCTGTATACCATTCCCCGGGAAATGGCGACTTGCTGTCGGCCATAATATCGGTATACGGAAGGGATGTACGGGAGCAGGTCATCAAGATAGACAGAAGCGACGATAAAAGCGGTTTATCGATTTACGGGTACCTGGGCAGGCCATCGCTTGCCAGGATGAACCGCAATCACCAGTCCTTTTTTGTCAACGGGCGCTACGTAAAAAGCCCTCTGCTGTCAAGGAGCCTGGAGGACGCCCATCGCTCTTATCTGCCCCTGCATCACTTTCCCTGGGCGGTATTGCATATAAGCATACCGGCCAGCCAGGTTGACGTAAACGTGCACCCCGCAAAGACTGAGATAAGGTTCAGGCAGGAAGAAGAGGTGTACTCGCTCATATTCCAGTGGGTCAGGGAAGCACTAGATGCGCACCCATATATTCCTGATATAAAACACGAGGACATTCAAGAAGCAAGTCATCCTGATGCCCCAAATCAAGATGGCAAGGAAATTGATCAGGTTGATGTGAGCTGTCAAGAGCTAAAACTTAAACAGGAACAGGTATCGTTTTTAACAAGGCCGGAGCAGGTCAGGCATGTCTATGTATATGCCGACCGTTTTGAGCAACAGGAGAAAAAATATGCCAGTGAAGGTTTAGACCGGAAAATTTATGAGCATAATATAAATGGGCTGGTAAATTTTAAAATTGTTGGAAGGATCTTTTCAACCTATGTCATAGTAGAAAGTGAAGACAGCGTGTTTTTCATAGACCAGCATGCGGCCCATGAACGGCTGATATATGAGCAGCTTAAAAGGAGCTTGGCTCAACACAGCATGGCCAGCCAGCAGCTTTTGCCTCCCGTAGTAATCCAGCTTTCCCACGATGAGCACATACTGCTTCAGGAGGCCCTGGAGGCCTTTAAATCGCTGGGATTTGAGCTGGAGCCGTTTGGAGGAAACGCATGGGCCGTAAGAGGTATACCGGCTGTACTGAGCGGGGCGAGTATCAAGGAGCTGTTTTACAATGTTTTGGACCAGTGGAAGGGGGAGCGAGATGCACATCTCTCGATCGCATTCAAACCACATGATATAATGAAAATAGCCTGCAAGCACGCTGTAAAAGCGCGGGATCCTCTATCAGACAGGGAAATTCTGTCCCTGCTTAACGATATCCAGGACAAAAAGATCCCTTTGACCTGTCCGCATGGAAGGCCAATCGTAGTAACCATTACCAAGTACGAGCTGGAAAAGAAGTTCAAAAGGATACAGTAGGGGGAATTGAAAGATGGAGAAAAAGCCTTTGGTGGTGATCGTAGGGCCAACTGCTGTAGGGAAGACCAAGCTGTCCATTGAGCTTGCCAAGGCTTTGAACGGAGAGATCGTCTCGGCCGACTCCATGCAGATATACAGGTATATGGATATAGGCACTGCAAAGCCTACAGCGGAAGAGCGACAGGGGATACCCCATCACATGATGGACATCATCGATCCGGGTCAGGAGTTCAGCGTGGCAGAATACCAGAGATTGGCGACTCAGGCAATTGATGATATACACAGTAGAAGCAAGCTTCCCATAGTGGTGGGGGGCACAGGCCTGTACATAAAATCCTTGCTGTATCCCATGAATTTTACCGATGCTTCCTATGACCCGGAGTTCAGGAGAGAACTTCAGCGCCAAGCTGAGACCACGGGGAAAGAATACCTTCATAAGAAGCTTCAGGCTGTGGATCCCAAAACAGCAGCACGGCTTCACCCCAACGATGTGCGCAGGGTGATCAGGGCTCTGGAAGTATATCATCTGACCGGGAAGCCCATGTCGGAATACAATCAGGAACTGGAAAAGATGGACTATAAATACAACGTGGCCATGATAGGGCTTACCATGGACAGGGCAAAGCTGTACGAGAGGATTAACCAGCGAGTGGATGAAATGATACAAAAGGGCCTGCTGGATGAAGTAAAGGGACTGCTTGACAGGGGTTATACCAGGGATATGATATCCATGCAGGGCCTAGGTTATAAAGAGCTGATCGATTACTTCCAGGGCAAGGTATCGCTTGAAGAAGCGATATACATATTGAAGCGGGAGACGCGTCGGTATGCAAAACGCCAGCTCACCTGGTTCAGGGCCCAAAAGGATATCGTATGGGTAAATGTGGATCAGTTTGAATCGCATGAAGCCCTGGTCGAGTGGTGCTTGGTTTATATAAAAGAAAAGTTGAACATAAATTCCCAAAATCATCTTTTAAACAATTGAAAAATCGTGTATAATATTAACAAAATAACAAAATAAGGTATAAATTTTACATATTATTTTTGAAGGGTGGTTAATTAAAATGGCGAACAAGGTGACGATTCTTTTGCAAGATGCTTATCTCAATCAGCTGCGCAAGGAGCGGATACCTGTTACTATTCACCTGATCAACGGGTTTCAGCTCAAAGGGCTGATCAAGGGTTTTGACAATTTCATCATCCTGTTTGAGAGCGAAGGCAAACAGATGATGATATATAAGCATGCTGTTTCTACCGTAACCCCAGCCCGACAGGTTACCTTTGCGAGCGGCAATAACAACAATGCGTCCAATAATAACGCTAACAACGCCAGCAAGGAAAAAGCAAATTCGCCTGAAGCTACAAATTGAAGGTTAAAATCGGCTTTGTGACGTTTTTTATGTGAGTTTGGTTCGAAATCCTTTGGCTTTATAAGCTGTAGCGCAGCGTGTTGCGGCTTGGCCAAAGGGTTTCGCATTTTAAAGGGGGAGAATTGTAGCTTTGAGTTTGAAGTCGATACAACAGCTGTACAATGATCTGGGCATACCACAAAAGGTGGCTGAATTTGTCCAAGACGCCCATGATGAGATAAAAGCAATATTTGAACGAATAGATGCGCTGCGGGAGTATCACCAGGCCAGGATTTTGAAATTTATGGGCGAGTGCCAGGTCAGCCAGAGGCACTTTTATCCCTCCACCGGATACGGGTATGGAGATGAAGGAAGAGATACGCTGGATAGGTTGTACGCGGCAGTATTTGGAGGTCAGGATGCTTTGGTGCGCCCCCAGTGGGCTTCTGGAACCCATGTCATAAGCGACTGCCTGTTTGCCTTGACAAGGCCGGGCGACATCATTCTGTCGATTACCGGAAAGCCATATGACACTCTGGAGCAGGTCATTGGCCTGGGGAAGCAGCCATCTGACGGTTCACTGGCTGAGTGGGGAGTGGGCTACAAGCAGGTTGATTTGACTCCCGAAGGGAATATCGATATGCCGGCCGTGCTGTCATTGCTGGAAAACCAGAAGATTAAGCTGGTCTTGATACAGCGCTCAAGGGGATACAGCCTGAGGCCTTCGCTGTCTGTGCAGCACATCAAAAAGGCCATACAGGATATAAAGAGCAAGAGAAGCGACGTTTTTGTTGTGGTTGACAACTGCTATGGTGAGTTTACCGAGGAACTGGAACCGTGCCATGTGGGTGCAGACATGGCTGTGGGTTCTCTTATAAAGAATCCGGGAGGCGGGCTGGCACCAACAGGAGGATATGCAGTTGGTACCAGCAAAGCCATTGAGAAACTGTCATATCGCCTAACCTGCCCGGGAGTGGGTAGGGAAGTGGGTTCATACGCTGCCCCTTATACGCCGTTTTATCAGGGCTTATTTCTTGCTCCCCATGTGGTGGGAGAAGCGCTAAAAGGTGCTGTGCTGACGGCAAAGGTGTTTCAGCAACTAGGCTATGCGGCATCGCCCAGCTGGGATGAACCGCGATTCGACATAATACAGTCAATACAGCTAAAGAGCGCAGAAGAGCTCATCGCTTTCTGTCAGGCCATACAATCGGCTTCGCCGGTGGACAGCCATGTGCTCCCTTATCCCTGGGATATGCCTGGCTATCAACATCAGGTAATCATGGCTGCTGGCACGTTTGTCCAGGGAGCGTCCATTGAACTGAGCGCAGATGCGCCACTCGTACCGCCGTATGCGGTGTACCTGCAGGGTGGTTTGACATATGAGCACGTCAAGCTGGCCTTGATGAAAGTGTTGGCTCAAATGTGCCATAAAGGATTTATTAGCCTCATATGATATCGTTTTGATATCATTTTGTGTGTATCTTATCATCTGAAAAATCGTATTACACCTATCACTTTGCCCAGGATTGTCACTTCATGTACTATAATGGGGTCCATATAACGGTTCTCGGGTTGGAGCCTTATATGGCCCTTTTCTTTATAAAACCTCTTAACGGTGGCTTCGTCTTCTATCAAGGCAACCACGATATCCCCGTTTTCAGCGTGCGGCTGCTGTTTGACTATCACGTAATCGCCGTCCAGGATCCCCGCCTCGATCATGCTATCGCCTTTGACCTTCAACATGAAAACATAGCCGTTTGGCAGCTTCTCCGCTGGAATGGGGAAGGTATCCTCGATGTTTTCAACCGCCAGTATGGGCCTGCCCGCGGTTACCTGGCCCACAATTGGAACATTGACCACCTCTTTTTTGGATAAAAAGGTGGTATCCTCCAGAATCTCTATAGCTCTGGGTTTGGTGGGATCCCTTCGTATAAGCCCGTTCTTTTCGAGCCGTTCAAGATATCCATGCACAGTGGATGTCGACCTTATACCCAGGCCTTCGCATATCTCGCGTACCGAAGGCGGGTATCCCTTGGTTTTGAGCTCTTTCTTTATAAACTCCAGTACCTTTCGCTGCTTGTCGGTGATGTTCTGGTACATGACTGCTGCTAAACCCCTTTCCGTGTTTGCTGGATGTCATTATTATATCACGCTGGTAGCATAAAATCAAACACATGTTCGCAAATTCGCGTTTTACCTCCTTGACAACGAACATAAGTTCGGGTAAAATATGGACAAAAGCACGAACATAAGTTCGGATTTACGTGTATGAGGAGGTAAACGCCGTGCCAAGGCAAATCAGGATCAAATCCAAAACCAGGTTTTGCATATTTCTGACGACAGTTACAGCCCTGTTTATTTCGCTCATAGCGGCTGTATGGAATGGAGGAAAAGCTGCCAGCGATATGGATTGGATAGAGGTGGAGATAGTAGAAGGGGACACCCTCTGGCGTATTGCTGAGCGCACCTTGCCGCCGCGCACCGATATCCGGGAGTACATACGCCAGATAAGGGAAGCCAACGGACTTAAAAGCTGCAATATAAGAGTAGGTCAAAAGCTGTTTATACCTATTTATGTTCGTAATGGAAATCCATTAAATTAGCACTCGATTCCCGCTAGAAAAATAAAAAAAAGAAAGGAGTGTTTTATTACTCCTTTCCTTTTTGGCAGGGGAGGCAGGACTCGAACCCGCAACCAACGGTTTTGGAGACCGCCTTTCGAGCAGTTAAGCTGCTCGCCTCCAACCCCTTGCTTTATGCGGCTTCCAGCCGCTGGAAGGATTTACCTTCATGCTTTAGCCGTTACCTCTTCTTGTACCACAGTGCCTATCTGAATCGTTACCAATGACATCCAGCTTTAGGATGGCATTCCGTACAAAAACCGCTGTAAAGCCACGACCGCCTCTATACCCCTTCCTCCGTTGGTGATAATAATTATACATCAACAGAGAAAAGTATACAAGTCTATTTGGCAAAGTTAAACAAGGGATTGCGCAAGTTGCTGTTCTTCATTCTATTCTTTGGAAGGAAATTGGATATCGATGTAGAATATTATAACGAGCATATTGGTAACGACGATGTTACAGCTATAAATGGAAATGGTAATAGTTAAAGGCCTGATGTGGTTTCTTCCCCGAGAGAGTAAGGGGAAAAACATAGGGGGGTAAGTAAGACACGTATTGGTAATGCAGCCATCCTATTGGTCTTGATAATGACTATTGAGGGTAAGGCTACGGGCAGGATGCTTTGAAAATCGTCTAAATAGGTTTTCGTTGTGCCCATCATCCCGGGCCTGGTGGAGAAAGGCCGGGAGAAGTCAAGAAAAGGAAGAAGGAAAGGCAAGGTGAACAGCGATGAGCACTCCTCAGACAAAATTCCAACAACTTCTGCGTGAGCTATTTCAATTTGATTGCGCTGACCTGGATTTTGGCATCTATCGCATCATGAACTTCAAGCGGGCAATCATCGAGCGCTTTATCTCCGAGGACCTGCCGCGCTTGGTGAACGATGAGCTAAACAAGGGGGCACTGGCTGCGCAAAGTCAAGCTACACAAGAGCTGGATGCTGCCCGGAAAAAGGTGCTGGAAGCGCTGGGCGAAGATGCCCTCGATGCTGATGGCAACTTAGCCGAGAAATACCGTGAGACAAAGGCAGGAAGAGAATATCTTGTTGCGCAGGAACGGGCTAGATACGCAAAGGGCCGTCATGCTCTGGAGACGGCTATCTACAACCATCTTTATTCCTTTTTCAGCCGCTACTGGCAGGACGGCGACTTCATTTCCAAACGTCGTTACTCCAAAAAGGAACGCTATGCCATTCCCTACAATGGTGAGGAAGTCTATCTCTACTGGGCCAACCATGACCAGTATTACGTCAAGACCGGTGAGTACTTCACCGATTATACCTGGAAGGCTCCCAATGGCGTGACTGTACACTTCAAGCTAAAGGCTGCCGACGTGGAACAGAACAACATCAAGGGCGAGAGGCGCTTCTTTCTGCCAAGACTAGACGAAATCACCTGGGACGCCAGCGCAAGCACCCTCACCATTCCCTTCGAGTTCCGCCCGCTCACCCAGGAAGAGCAGAGCACCTACGGTCAGAGGAACCAGCAGGAGGCTATTATTGCCGAAGCACTGGAGAAGATCCCAAAACGTATGCCCAAGAACGCCCCTGAGGCTTTGGCAGCACTGATTGCCGAAAAGCGCCGCACCGACGGGACGGCAGTAACCCTGCTGGAACACCACCTGCGACAGTACACTCGGCGCAACACCAGCGACTTTTTCATCCACAAGGACCTGAAGGGCTTCCTCTCCCGCGAGCTGGACTTTTACCTGAAGAATGAGGTGCTCAACTTGGAGGAGATGGAAGCCGCGGGCGAGGGGCTGGCCGAGGGTTGGTTCCAACTCATGCGTCTGATCAAGCGCATCGGCCTAATCATCATTGAGTTCCTGGCACAGATTGAAAACTTCCAGAAAATGCTCTGGGAGAAGAAGAAATTCATCACCGAGACTTTTTACGTCATCACTGTAGGCAACATTCCCGAGACGTTCTACCCCGAGATCGTCGAAAACGAGGCGCAGTGGGAAGAATGGAAGAAGATCTTAGCCATTGATACCCTGCCACAAGACCTGCTTTCCGGCAACTGTCAAACGCCCGAAGGCCGTATTGCATTTCTCAAAGCACACCCCTCCCTGCCGCTGGATACGCGCCACTTTTCGCCAGACTTCACCGACCGTCTGCTGGCGAGTTTTGACGATTTGGATGAGATGACTGATGGCCTCTTGATACACTCCGAAAACTGGCAGGCGCTGAACCTGCTCCAGGAGAAGTACCGCGGGCGGGTGAAGTGTGTGTACATAGATCCGCCGTATAACACGGGAAGCGATGAGTTCATTTATCGCGATAACTACCAACATTCTTCTTGGCTAACTATGATGGACAACCGACTTCACAACGCTAGCGCTTTTCTTTCTTCCCAGGGACTTGTTTTCATAAATATTGACGAGAGAGAACAAGCCAGACTTGATGTGTTGATGCAAACAATCTTCGGCCCTGACAATTCTCTTGGTCCTTTCATCTGGTTGGCTCGTGCTGGTAAGGCGGTGACCGAAAGAGTACTTCAAGTAAAACATGAGTATGTGATGTGTGCCCGTACTTCAAACCAGACCGGGTTCAAACTTGTGGAAAAGCAGGTCACGAATTACCGCTACAAAGACGAGCGCGGTGGATATAACCGCGAGCTACTTCGTCAATGGGGTGGACAGGGTGACCGTCGCGAAGACCGTCCAACGCTTTATTTCCCAATTCCCACACCTTTTGGGGTAGATGTTTACCCTAAGAGACCTGATGGTTCTGATGGCCGGTGGCGTGCCAGCCGTGAACAAGTGGAAAAGATGCTTGAGGCTGGAGATTTGGATTTCGTCAGAGATGAGAAGACGGGAGAAATCACAGTTTATCGAAAAGTGCGTGCAGGAACAGTAACCATATCTGCTCCTTCAAATATTCTCGATGATGTTGGCACATCGGCTACTGCTACAAAGGAAATTAAGGCTCTTTTTGGCGATAAATCATTCGATACTGCGAAGCCTGTAGACTTAGCAAGACGTTGTATCTCTTTGGTTGCCGACGATGTAGACATATTGGTCCTCGACTACTTCGCTGGCTCCGGCACCACCGGCCATGCCGTCATCAACCTGAACCGCGAGGATGGCGGGCGGCGCAAGTTTATCTTGGTGGAGATGGCGGATTACTTTGATACCGTGCTCCTGCCGCGTTTGAAGAAAGTCACCTTCTCGCCGGAGTGGAAGGACGGCAAGCCTAAACGCGTGGCTACGGCAGAAGAAGCCGAGCGAGGTCCGCGTATCATCAAAGTAATACGCCTGGAATCCTACGAAGACGCCCTCAACAATCTATTACCCTTCGACGAAAGCGGTGGGCAGGTAGCAATGCAGTTCGAGGACTACTTGCTCAAGTACATGCTTCGGTGGGAGACGCGCAAAAGCGAAACCATGCTGAATGTGGAAAAACTCAGCAAGCCCTTTGACTACTGCTTGCACATTTACTGCGATGGCGAGACTCGTGTTAAAAAAGTGGACCTTCCCGAGACCTTCAACTATCTCATCGGGCTGGACGTGGCAAAGCGGGAGGTGCTAGACGATAACGGCCGTTGTTACCTGGTTTATCGCGGCACGACGCGCGAAGGCAAGCGCACTGTGGTCATCTGGCGCGAAACCGAGGGCTGGATAGAAGACGACTACCGACGTGACCGCGACTTTGTGGCCAAGCACAAATTTACCGAGGGCGCGGACGTTATCTATGTCAACGGCGATTCGCTCATCCCCGGTGCTCAGGCGCTGGAAGGTGTGTTCAAGGCAAAAATGTTTGCAGGCGTGGAGGGATAGGTATGGCAGAAGTACTCTTCAAGAAGGTTGATTATACCCTTAAGAAACTGGTTGAAGATATATCTATGGGAGAAATCGGGCTGCCTGATATTCAGCGTCCCTTTGTTTGGCCGATGACCAAGGTACGCGATTTGTTTGACTCGATGTATCGCGGCTTTCCCATTGGTTATCTTCTCTTCTGGGAAAATGGTTGTTCTGATACCCATCGAACGATTGGTACTGCTCCAAAACAAAAAGTGGCGCGTCTGCTCATCGTAGATGGCCAGCAACGGTTGACCTCATTATACGCAGTCATGAAAGCCGTGCCCGTGATTACAAAAGACTTCAAGTCCCAGCGGATAAAAATAGCTTTTCATCCGCTGAGTGAGAAATTTGAAGTCTCTAATGCAGCGATTGAGAAGGACGTAGAGTGGATTCCTGACATTAGCATTTTATGGCAACCCGATACGAAACCGCATGCTTTCAAGAGAAAATTCCTTGAGAAATTAGGAAAACGGCGCCCATTGACCGCCGAAGAAGAAGATATAATTCATGAGAGAATTGACCGACTGATCAAACTTGAAGAATATCCACTCACCGCGCTGGAGATCTCCTCTTCCGTTGATGAAGACAAGGTTTCAGAGATCTTTGTGCGTATCAATAGTAAAGGGACACCGCTCAATCAGGCCAATTTTATTCTTACCTTGATGTCCGTATTCTGGGACGAGGGTCGCAAAGAGCTGGAAGAATTTTGCCGGTGCAGCAAAGCACCCTCCCCGGATGGTAGTCCTTCACCTTTTAATCATTATTTGCGTCCTAACCCTGACCAGTTGCTGCGTGTAAGCGTGGCGCTGGGGTTTCGCCGCGCACGCTTAGAGCATGTTTATTCCCTGCTTCGAGGGAAGGACCTGGAAACGCGGCAATTCTCCGATGAACAGCGCGTAAAGCAGTTTGCCTTATTGCAAGAGGCTCAGGCATACGTTTTGGACCTTCAAAACTGGCATGAGTTCTTCAAGGTGCTGAAAAGGGCAGGATACCCCTCCGATCAACTCATCTCCTCGCAAATGGCTGTTCTTTACACTTATGCATTGTGGCTTATAGGGAAGCGAGACTTCAAAGTAGATTTGTACCGCTTGCGTGAAGTGATGGCACGCTGGTTCTTTATGGCAACGCTCACGGGGCGTTATACAAGTTCGCCCGAAGCGCGGTTTGAACAGGATATGGCCTTACTGCGCAGCGCAAACACAGCCGACGACTTTGTCCGCATTCTAGATGAGCAGATTAGCGCCGTCTTGACAAAAGACTATTGGGAAGTAACCTTGCCCAACGAATTGGAAACCGCTGCTGCCAGGAATACTGCGCAATTTGCCTACTATGCCGCGCTTTGTCTGTTGGAAGCGCGGGTCTTGTATTCGAAGATGAAGGTGTCCGAGTTGCTAGATCCTACCACGAAGGCCAAAAAGACTGCTTTGGAACGTCATCATCTGTTCCCCCGCAAATACTTGCAACGAATAGGGGTTCGAGAAAAGCGTCTAATTAACCAGGTAGCAAACTATGCTTTGGTGGAATGGAGCGACAATATCAAGATTTCCGACAGAGCTCCCAGGGACTATGTGCCGGAACTAGAAAAACGCTTTGCTTCCGATGAACTTCAACAGATGTATGATTGGCATGGATTGCCTTCAAACTGGTACGAACTTGATTACGAGGATTTCCTTAAGGAACGAAGGAGACGAATTGCTCTTATTATAAAAGCCGGTTTTGAGAGGTTGGTGGTTGGCGCATGAGCAACGGGTCAACCCAATACCAAAAACTCGAAAACCGCCTGCTCCTGCTTTCCTGGCTCAACAGCTTGCTGGGTTACGAGAAAAACCGTGAACTGCTGGAGGACATGAAACAGGCTGAGGAAGGTTTTGATGCGCAGGGACGCAGCCATATTTACTACCGCCTTATCTCGCGCGGCAGCAAGCTCAAAATCTCTGCCGATGACCTTGCACGCTATGACGACAACATTCGCGCGCACCTGGCAGTCATTAATGCCCGCCGCACCCAGCCCATCACCCTCCGCTATTTTCAATACCTGGCAGCGCTCTACACGGAAATCGTCCTCGACCGCCTGTTCAACCACAAAGCGCAACTCCTGGCCGACCTGAACGCCTTTGTGTGCCAGCGCAACACAAAGAAATTGCCCGGCGAGCCGCAGGACGAGCCCTTCACTGAAGCCGACCTGACCAAGCTGGCTTACTGGATGGCTACGGGTAGCGGCAAGACGCTGATTCTGCATCTTAACTACTATCAATTCCTGCACTACAACAAGGAGCCGCTCGATAACATCCTGCTGGTAACGCCCAACGAGGGCCTGAGCGAGCAACACCTGGCCGAACTGGAAGCTTCGGGCATCCCGGCCCAGCGCTTCGACCTCAATCACAGCGGCCTGTGGAGCGGCAGTAAACACACCGTGCAGGTTATTGAAATCACTAAACTGGTAGAAGAAAAGCGCGGTGGTGGGGTTAGCGTACCGGTAGAGGCTTTCGAGGGTCGCAATCTGATTTTTGTGGACGAAGGGCACAAAGGTTCCAGCGGCGAAGCCTGGCGCAAGTACCGCGATGCGCTTGGCAAAACAGGTTTCACCTTTGAATACAGTGCTACCTTTGGGCAGGCTCTCTCGGCGGCGCGCAACGATCCGCTTACTGCCGAATACGGCAAGGCCATCGTCTTTGACTACTCCTACCGCTACTTTTACGAGGATGGCTACGGCAAGGACTTTCGCATCCTCAACCTGCAGGATGAGATCGACGAGGCCAAAACCGATCTGCTCCTTCTGGGCAACCTGCTCTCCTTCTATGAGCAGCAGCGCCTGTTTGACGAACAAGCCGAGGTCCTGCGCCCATACAATTTGGAAAAGCCGCTCTGGGTGTTCGTCGGCAGCACGGTCAACGCTGTCTACAGCGAGAACAAACAGAAGCGCAGTGATGTGCTAACTGTGGTGCGTTTTCTCCATCGAGTGCTGGCAAACCGCGACTGGGTGGTCAAAGGCATCGAAGAACTGCTGGCGGGAAAAAGCGGTCTGATTACGCCAGACGGGATAGACCTGTTCGCCGGGCGCTTCCCGTACGTGCGTGAAACTGGCCTTACCGCCGAAGCCCTATACGATGACATCCTGTGGCGGGTCTTTCACTCCCCGGCCGGTGGCGGTCTGCACGTGTGCGACATTAAAAGTGCCGCTGGCGAGCTGGGGTTAAGGGCATCCGGCGCCGAGGAGTATTTCGGTCTCATCTACATTGGCGACACCGCGGAATTCAAAAAACTGGTGGAAGCCGATGGCGCCGGCATCACACTGGAGGAAGACGCTATCGCCTCCTCGCTCTTTACGGATATCAACCACCCCGACACGCCGATTAATATTCTTATTGGTGCCAAGAAATTCATGGAAGGCTGGAATTCCTGGCGCGTCTCCGACATGGGACTTCTCAACATTGGACGACGGGAAGGTTCACAAATCATCCAACTCTTCGGGCGCGGTGTACGCTTGCGCGGGAAAAACCATTCTCTAAAGCGTAGTGCTGCCCTTCCGGGCAATCATCCACCGTATATCAAACTGCTGGAGACACTCAACATCTTTGCTGTGCGCGCTAATTATATGGCTCAATTCCGTGATTATCTTGAACGAGAAGGGGTAGAGACCGAGCCGCTGGTTGAACTACCGCTCCCTATATGGACCAACGAACAGATGCTTCAGCGCGGGCTGGTGCTACCACGCCATGAGAGCGGCCGTGACTTTGCTACCGAGACGATACTCCTGCTCACCCCTGATGAAAACATCCGCCTGAGGGTGGATTTATCTATCAAAGTGCAGGCATTGGAAAGTGGCGCGGTTGGCCTGCAGGACGCTCGCGCCCAAAGCGAATATAAGGCGACCACTATCCCACCAGAAAGTCTGACATTGGTGGATTGGGAACAGGCCTACCTCGAGCTGCTAGACTACAAAGAGCGCAAGGGGTGGAGCAACCTGATCATTCGTCCCGAAACCCTGCGCACTATCCTAGAAAAAGTTCCCTATATCCTGAAGGCAAGTGATGCCGTGTTCCGTCCTCGCACCTTCACTGACCGTGCTCGTTTGCAAGAGGCGGTCACAGCCATCCTGCGCAAGTACCTGGACACTTTCTACCGCCGAGCTCACGAGCGCTGGGACAGCCAAAACTTGGTCTATCGCCCCCTCGACCTTGATGATCCTAACCTGGCTTTCAACCGTCCGAGCGTGCAGGAAAAGAAAGCCGCCTACATCGTGCGCGTACCGCGTTCACACAGCGACCTAGTTACCGCCATCAAAAAACTGTGCGAAGATATGGATAAACTTATCAAAGAAGAAAACAGCGGCTTGCCGCGCCTCTACTTCGACCGGAGCATCTATCTGCCTCTGCTTCTCAAAAAAGGCAGTGTGCTCACTGCTGACCCACCGCTGCTGGAAGAGAGTGAAGAACGCTTCGTCCGTGACCTGAAGGACTACTGGGAGGCTGAAAAGGACAAGTCGCTGGCGGGAAAGGAAATATTCCTCCTGCGAAACTTGAGCAGAGGAAAGGGCGTGGGTTTCTTTGAAGAGAGCGGTTTTTACCCTGACTTTATCTTGTGGATTGTGGATGAGAAAAAACAGCGCATCGTCTTTATCGAGCCGCACGGCATGTTACACGCTAAGGCTTACGAGCACGATGAAAAAGCCAGTCTGTGGGAGCGCTTACGCGAGCTAGGAAAGGAGGTAGGGCGAAGAAGCGGTCGACAGGATATTACGCTAGATTCATTCATTATCTCAGCTACGCCCTACGATGACTTATACAAGCGCTACGATGATGGCAGTTGGGACCGAGACAAGTTTGCTAAACATCATATCTTGTTCCAGGAACGGAATCAGGACTATGACTATCTCTGTAAAATCTTCGATGGCTATTGCACCAACCGGCAGATTTCAGGGCTAAAGTAATTGTGCATGAACTGCTGCACCTTAAAATGCCAAATCATGGTCCGTTATTTAAAGCTCTTCTTAAAGCATACTTAGACAGGTATCTGTAGTATAAAAGGCCCTTGGGAAATACTCCCCGGGCCTTTTACTATGAATAGGAGATAATGCATGCTTATGATTTTCTGGTTGAGCCTCTTTTGCCAGGCCTTATACTTCTTTAGACTTGAAGTATTCGATCAGAGCATCATACAGCTTAGGATTCGTGATGAGCAGGTTGATATCGAAGAACTTGGCGAAATCTCTGAGAGTATCCCGGTAGTCCTTGATGGTGCGTTCTCGGCACCCCTCTGCTTGTTTGAAACTGATAAACGTCTCGTACAAAGAAACAAATGTGCGCCCCGAGTCTTTGGGCTTCCGTCCTCTTGGCATAAAATAAACCCCCTCTACCTCTGTATTACCAGCGAAGAGAGAGGATAGAGGAGGTCTGACCGGAACCGCCTACCAGCGGTCTAAAAGTTGTTCATCTCTAAGATCGGTACCCTCAATTTCGTTGTTGCCGCAGACCCTATGGGGAACGATCTACTACGGTCCAAAACTACCCATTCATGCTAGACCGTTACCCTTTTGGCCCAACCTTTGCTTGTTGGACCGTTGGTATAATCACGCATCCCGCGTGGCTGCCTGATAGCTCAAAACCGCATCGTTGCTGAATTTGGCAGGGGAGGCAGGACTCGAACCCGCAACCAACGGTTTTGGAGACCGCTACTCTACCAATTGAGCTACTCCCCTATATTCATCCCCGTGACGCTTATTATTATATGATATTTGCTTTCCTAAGTCAAGAACCCTGTTAATTTTATTTTTGCCCATTTTTGAGCAAAAATTTCTTTTAATTTAACACTTGTACCGTTTTTTATGATATAATCTCTAACAAAGGCTGGTTTATCTGGAAGGAGGAAAGAAGAAAGCGATGCCTGAACAAAAGGAAAGCTACCGTTTGGGTTTTATAGGTGCCGGCAATATGGCAAGCGCCATCATGAGAGGGATCATAGCTTGTGGCATCGTACATCCAAATAACATATATGCTTTCGATGTGGACCTGGATAAGCTCAACAGGTTGTCAGCCGAACTGGGGATATGCACAGCAAAGGACAATTGCCAGGTGGTATCAAACAGTGACATCGTCATCCTGGCTGTTAAACCCAATACATACAGTAAAGTACTGCTTGAGATAAAGGATTGCCTTGAGGAAAGGCACATACTCATCTCAATAGCCGCTGGGATCAGCGTTGATTTCATAAAGCAGCTTATAGGTGGCAGGTGTAAAGTGGTACGTACCATGCCAAACACCCCGGCTTTGGTGGGGGAGGGCATGACGGCGCTGTGCACAAATCATGACCTTTCACCAAAAGAATTGAAGGCAGTAAAGGATATACTGCATTCTCTCGGTAAAGTTGAAGAAGTGTCGGAAAACCTCATGGATGCCGTCACCGCTGTGAGCGGGAGCGGTCCGGCATATGTGGCCATGTTTATAGAGGCCATGGCAGATGGAGGAGTACTGGCCGGCCTGCCCAGAGATCTGGCATACAGGATGGCCATTCAGACCGTCATTGGAACCGCCAGACTGCTGTCAGAATGGGGAAAACATCCCGGTGAACTCAAGGATATGGTGTCTTCACCGGGTGGAACCACTATAGAAGCAGTCCGCCAGCTGGAAAAACAAGGATTCCGCGGGGCCGTCATTGAAGCGGTGAACGCGTGCACGCTCAAGGCAAAAACCATGGGGAAAGATATAAATCCCGGGAAGGATGATAAAGTAAGATGAAAGAGGTTGTAATCTACACCGACGGAGCCTGTAGCGGTAACCCCGGCCCGGGCGGCTGGGCGGCCATACTGTCATACAAGGGTATTGAAAAGGAAATATATGGCTATGAAGAAAGCACCACAAACAATCGTATGGAACTCATGGCGCCCATAAAAGCCTTAGAAATGTTGAAGGAGCCGTGCATAGTCAAAATTTATACCGATAGCGCATATCTGTTTAACGCTTTCGACAAGGGCTGGATAAAAAAATGGCAGCAATGCGGCTGGAAAACCTCAGATAAACAGCCGGTTGCAAACCAGGATTTATGGAAACGGCTTATCGAGCTGAGCTCCATCCATAAGATCCAGTGGATCAAGATAAAGGGGCACAGCGATGATGAAAAGAACAATCGCTGCGATGAACTGGCCAGATTGGCCATCAAACAGGCCACTTCCAAAAAGGCTCAAAATGGCTTTCAGACTGAAGAAGGGAAAACACTATCTGAGGGATAAATAACTATGCGCAAAATACAAGTTTTGCGAAAAGTATTGCGAAAGTAAACCGGAGGGGGGTCTTTCACGGTGTCTGAGCAAAAGCCCTTCAGTGCACAACAGGACCAGCAAAACATATTGAAGCTGCGAGCTGTTCTGCAGGAGCTTCCCGAATTTTGCAGGGATTTCTTCCGTGCCATTGAGCCCAACACTTCCATACTCACGCGGATAAATTACGCTTACGATTTGAGACTATTTTTTGAATTCCTGACAACTCAAATAGAGGATTTTACCCATATAACCCCTTTTTCGCGATTTACGCTGGAGGATTTAAACCGGGTTAAACCCGTACATATAGAGATGTTTCTCGAATACCTCACCTATTACAGCAGGCCTTCTGTTCCAGATGTGGAGCACCAAAACCATGAATCCGGCAAGGCTCGCAAGCTGTCTGCCCTGCGCTCCTTTTTCGCATATTACTTTAAAAATGAAAAGCTGGACAAAAACGTGGCTGCCCTGGTCGACCTCCCTAAAATTCACGAAAAGCCCATCATTCGGCTCGAACCTGACGAAGTGGCCCGGTTGCTGGATACCGTTGAAACCGGTGAAGGGCTGACCGAAAGGCAGAAACGCTATCACCGGTACACCAGGCTCAGGGATATAACCATTTTGACGGTGTTTTTAGGTACTGGCATACGCATAAGCGAATGCGTAGGCCTTAATATATCTGATTTGGATTTTAACGTAAATGGCTTCAGGATAACCCGTAAGGGTGGCAATCAAGTTATCCTCTACTTTGGCGATGAGGTCAGAAAAACCTTGCTGGAATACCTGGAGGAACGAAAGAAAATTGAAGCACTACCCGGGCATGAGGATGCCCTTTTCCTATCCCTCCAAAAGCGCAGGATAAGCAACCGCGCGGTGCAGAATCTCGTTAAAAAGTACGCAAAATTGGTGACGCCGCTCAAAAACATATCTCCCCACAAGCTGAGGAGCACCTACGGTACCACCCTCTATCGCGAAACCGGCGACATATACCTGGTGGCCGACGTGCTGGGGCACAAAGACGTCAACACCACGCGCAAGCATTATGCGGCTATAAGCGATGAAAAGCGCCGCATGGCCGCGCGAGTAGTAAAATTAAGGGAGGATTGAGAGGTCCTCCCTTGACAAATATAGAAGGCTACACCTTAAGCTCTACATTGCCGCCAATTAGTTCCCTGTTGCGTTCCAGTATGGGCTTTATATGTTCTGATATAAACTCCTCTACCTGTTGTGGCGCTCTTCCCACGAAATTGCGGGGGTCCATTATACGGTTTATCTCTTCCCGATCCAGCTTGAAGGCAGGATCGTTGGCGATGAGCTCCAAGAGGTTGTTATCCTCTCCTAAAGCTTTAACCCTCTTTGCCGCCTCCATGGAGTACTGCCTAATCCTTTCGTGCAGTTCCTGGCGATCTCCGCCCCTCTTTACGGCTTCCATAAGGATATATTCAGTAGCCATAAACGGCAGCTCCTCCCTGATCCTCCGCTCAATAACCTTGGGATACACCACCAGGCCGCTGGCTATGTTGATATAGATGTTCAAGATTGCGTCTACAGCCAGGAAGCATTCGGCTATGACTATACGCCTGTTGGCCGAGTCATCCAGCGTCCTCTCAAGCCACTGGGTAGAAGCGGTGATTGCCGGATTCAAGGCATTGACCACCACATACCTTGCCAGAGAGCACATCCTCTCTGCCTTCATCGGATTCCGCTTGTATGCCATGGCCGATGAGCCTATCTGTTTTTCCCCAAACGGCTCTTCCAGCTCTTTCAGGCTCTGCAGCAAGCGCAGGTCGTTTCCAAATTTATACGCGCTTTGGGCTATCGAGCTCAGCAGGTTCAATATTCTGCTATCGAGTTTCCTTGGATAGGTTTGGCCGGTAACCGGGTAGGTGCGATCAAATCCCAGCTTTTCAAGAACTTTTCTCTCGAGAAGCTTTACCTTTTCATGGTCGCCGTCAAACAGAGTAAGAAAACTTGCTTGTGTACCTGTGGTGCCTTTAACTCCGCGAAGCCGTATGCTGTTCCACACCTGTTCCCACTCTTCCAGGTCAAGCATGAGGTCCTGAAGCCACAGGCATGCCCTCTTCCCCACCGTTGTGAGCTGCGCCGGCTGAAAATGCGTGAATCCCAGGGTTGGCATATCCTTGTACTTTAGGGCAAACTCGGATAAGTAGTGCATGCAGGTTAAAAGCTTGCTCTTTATGATGTTGAGCCCATCCATCATTACGAGGATATCGGTATTATCGGTCACATAACAGCTGGTGGCACCAAGATGTATGATGGGCCTTGCTTTGGGGCACTGCTCACCGTAGGCGTGAACGTGGGCCATGACGTCGTGGCGCACTTCTTTTTCCTTGCGCTGTGCCACGTCATAGTTGATGCAGTCCTGATGGGCTTTCATCTCGTCTATCTGTTCTTGCGTGATGTTGAGCCCTAGCTCTTTCTGGGCTTCAGCCAGCGCTATCCACAGCCTGCGCCATGTCCTAAATTTCTTATCATCCGAAAAATTCTCCAGCATCTCTTTTGAAGCGTATCTGGTTATGAGCGGATTCTGATATATCTGGTGCGACTCCATAAAACATACCCCTTTATTATTCCGATTGATTTTTAAAATTTTTCTTTTATCATTCACTATAGTACCACACAAAAAAAAGAATGTAAATGCAAAATTAAGGGCTTGATCCGTATTTTAGCCATTAAAAAAAGAGGGGGAATGCATCCCCCTCTTTTTGTCCATCTTTCTTTTTTCTCTTAACTTAGCCTTCCAGTTCCTTGATGAAGGCCTCTATTCTATCCAGTCCCTTTTTTATATTATCCAAAGATATGGCGTATGACAACCTCACAAAATTGTCTGCACCAAAAGCTACGCCAGGTACCACTGCCACCATCTGCGCATCCAGCAACGCATCTGCAAAGGAGAGAGAACCCTCTATACGCCTACCCTTATAGGTTTTGCCTATCACCTGGCTGATGTTCATCATCACGTAAAACGCGCCTTTTGGCATTCTACAGGATAAACCGGGTATGGAATTGATCCTTTCAACCATGTACTTCCTTCTTTTATCAAACTCATCCACCATGGCTTTGACCTCGTCCTTGGGCCCCGTTAAGGCGGCCAGGCTGGCATATTGCGCTATGGAATTAGGATTAGAAGTGGTATGGCTTTGTACGTTGGACATAACTTTCACCACGTCTTCATGGGCAGCCGCATATCCTATCCGCCATCCCGTCATGGCGTAAGTTTTTGACACCCCGTTTACCACGATGGTCAAATCCTTTATCTCAGGGCCCAGAGAGGCAATGCTTGTGTGCTGCAGTCCATCATACACCATTGCTTCATATACCTCATCCGACACCACAAATAGCTGATTTTCCACGGCTATTTCAGCTATAGCTTGAAGTTCAGCGCGCTCATATACGCAACCACACGGATTGTTTGGGCTGTTTATGACCAAAGCCTTGGTTTTGCGGGTGATGGCCTTTTTTAAACTCTCGGGCTTTAGCTTGAAGTCGTCCTCTTCCCTGGTCTCGACAAAAACCGGAACGCCGTCGGCAAGCCTCACCAGCTCAGGATAGCTCAGCCAGTATGGAGAAGGTATTATGACCTCATCTCCGGGATTGAGTATGGCCTGAAAGGCGTTATAGAGCGAGTGCTTTGCACCATTGGATACGATTATCTGGCTTGGCTTATAGTCCAGGCCATTATCCTCTTTGAACTTGCGGCATATGGCCTCCTTAAGCTCGGCAATCCCCGCCACGGGTGTATATCGAGTCATGCCTCGATCGAGAGCCTCTTTTGCCGCTTCTCTAATGAAGGACGGAGTATCAAAATCTGGCTCACCCGCTCCAAAACCTACAACATCCATTCCTTCAGATTTCATTTTTTTTGCTTTGGCATCAATGGCAAGTGTCAGAGACCCCGAAATAGAAGAACTTTTTACTGACAGCCTCAATTTATATTCCTCCTCAAATGAAAGATTAAATAACCAATCTATCATTTTGCAATGTATTATATCATGAATTTGCATTATCGTCTATGCTTTTATTCATGTTTTATTTCGAACCATCATAACTGCCGTTATGGCATGGGTTTCTGTGCCAGGCTTTTAAGCTCTTCTATGACGCTGCAGGGCATCTTTATATCGCCCAGCTGGGGCATATCCTTTTCCTTTTCGCCGTGGTAATCGCTGCCGCCTGTTACAATAAGGCCGTGCCTGCTGGCAAGAAGCCTGTAATGTTCACACTGCTCGGGGATGTGTTTACTGTGAATGGCTTCGATGCCCTGAACGCCAAGTTCTATGGCCAGCATTGTATGCTTTTGGTCCTTGAGCAAGCCGGGATGTGCCAGCACCGGCACTCCACCTGCATCTTTGATGGTCTTGATGCCTTCTTCAAGGGTTAGGTGGTACCTGGGTTCATAGGCGGGACAATCGGTTCCAATATACCTCTCAAAAGCTTCGGCGATATCCTTTACTATGCCTTTTTTAACTAGTATACGGGCAATATGTGGCCTTCCCACAGCACCCTCAGTCACTTCCTGTTCAACCTCTTCAAAGGATATATCGAAATTGTATATCCTCCTTAGGTTTTCGACCATCTTTTTGGCTCGTGCCCATCTGGCATGGCGTATGGTTGCAAGCATATCCTGAAACCAGGGAAGGTCGTACTTGATATAATAGCCAAGTATGTGAATCTCCTCGTCATCTACCTGGGTGTTGAGTTCTATACCCGGGACAACCTGTACTCCCAACTGTTTTCCGGCTACCATGGCCTCTTTTAAGCCATCGGTGGAATCGTGGTCGGTAACGCCAATTGCTCTGAGTCCTGCCTGCAGGGCTTGCCTGACCAGCTGCGATGGAGTCAACAGCCCATCGGAAGCTGTGGTGTGGGTATGTAGGTCGGCAAAACATCTGTTTTTCTCCTTTGTATCAAAGTTGTAAACCATGTGCGGCACTCCTTTGTCTATTTTTGATATAATATTGGCTATTTTAATATCTTCTCCATTACGCGCAAAAAGTTGTTATGGCATATCTTTTGCACATCTTCTTCACTGTAGTTTAATCTGAGCAGCTCTTCTATTATATCAGGAAAGCTCTGTGGGCCTTCTATTCCTTGAGGGAGCGTTTCAATGCCGTCAAAGTCCGAACCAAAAGCTATGCAGTTTATCCCTGCCAAACCGGCAATGTGTTCTATATGTTTTATTATATGGACAATTCCCGCAACTCCCGTTTTGCTCAAAAAAGGCGGGTAAAAGTTTATGCCAATGACCCCGCCTTTTAAGGCAATTGCCTTGATCTGCTCATCATCCAAATTCCGGGGATGCGGACATACCGCTTTGGCATTCGAATGCGAGGCTATGACTGGCTGCTTGGAGACCTCCATTACATCCCAAAAAGCCTCTTCGGATGCATGCGATACATCTACCATCATTCCCAGATCGTTCATTTTTATTACCACTTTCGTGCCAAAAGGCGTAAGGCCATACCTGTTATAGTCATCCATGGCAGCGCCTGCTATCTGGTTGCTGCGGTTCCAGGTAAGGGTCAAAAGCCTGACACCTGCGCTGTAAAACACCTCTAAATTAGAAAGCCTTCCTTCCAGCACATCCCCACCTTCCACCGCCAACAAGGCACCGATTCTGCCTGCCTCCAGCGCATCCTTTGCATCGGCCAAGCGCAGGATAGGGTGAAAACAGGTAGCGTATTTATCGAGCATCCGTTGATATTTGTCAATAAGCTGCAGTCCCCTGTGCAAGTACTTGTCGGTGGACGACGAGTCCATCCACACGGCAAAGAACTGGATACCCACCCTGCCTTCATAAAGCCCTGATAGGGAGACATGGTTATTATTCGGGCATTCCATGGCGTTTATGTCATCCAGCTTGCTTATGGTATCGCAATGGCCGTCTATCACAAAAAATTGGCTGTACATGTCCCTTGCTAAACCTCCAAATTGTCAATATAATATAAAAAAACGGGTCCTCTACTTTCAGCATATGTCGATGTGGCGCCCGTTGTAAGTCTACAGCAAAAAATAAAACCTACCTTGCGGTAGGTTTTATCGAGGTTCAACAATCAATTTCATAGCCGTTCTCTCTTCTCCGTCGATTATGACATCGGTAAAGGCGGGGATGCATATCAGGTCTATGCCGCTAGGTGCTACAAACCCTCTCGCGATAGCCACTGCCTTTACTGCCTGGTTGATTGCACCTGCTCCTATCGCTTGAAGTTCGGCCGACCCTCGCTCGCGTAAAACCCCTGCTAATGCACCTGCGACAGCGTTAGGATTGGATTTAGCTGATACCTTTAATACCTCCATGGTTTGACCCCCTATTGCTTTTTTTGTTTTGAATGATTCTCTATTTGGTATATTCTACATTTATTAAAAAAATCCTTCTTTTGGGATGTAAATTTTCTCGTATAAAAACATACAATAATAATGAACCTAAAATTTAAAAAGGTGTGACATACGTCACACCTTATTTTGCGTATTCAATGGCTCTAGTCTCTCTGATAACATTGACCTTTATTTGCCCTGGATATTCAAGCTCTTTTTCTATACGCTTTACTATCTCTCTAGCCATTAAGAGCGCCTGGTCATCGCTTACCTTATCAGGCTTTACTATAATCCTGATTTCACGTCCTGCCTGGATTGCAAAGGATTTTTCTACTCCTGCAAAAGAATTGGCAATCTCTTCAAGCTTCTCTAACCGCTTGATATAGGCCTCCAGAGTTTCCCTTCTGGCTCCCGGCCTTGCTGCAGAAATGGCATCGGCCGCCTGTACCAGTATAGCTTCAACGGTATTGGGCTCTATATCGCCGTGGTGAGCCATTATGGCGTGCACCACATCGGTGCTTTCGCGATACCTCTTAGCCAGTTCGGCTCCGATTTGAGTATGAGAACCTTCCATTTCATGGTCCACCGCTTTTCCAATATCATGTAGCAGACCAGCCCGTTTGGCAAGCTTCTGGTCCGCACCCAGCTCAGCAGCCATGATACCCGCCAGGTGAGCTACCTCAATGGAGTGCTTCAAGACGTTTTGACCATAGCTGGTCCTGTATTTCAGCTTGCCCAGCAACCTGACCAGTTCGGGATGAATCCCGTGCACCCCCACTTCAAATATGGCCTGCTCACCCGCCTCGCGTATCTGGTTCTCAACTTCTTTTTTGGCCTTTTCTACCATTTCCTCTATGCGAGCCGGGTGTATCCTTCCGTCCAGTATGAGCTTTTCAAGGGCAATCCGGGCAATTTCCCTCCTTATGGGGTCAAAGCCCGACAATATGACGGCCTCTGGAGTATCGTCGATTATCAAATCGATTCCTGTCAGCGTTTCTAAAGTACGGATATTGCGCCCTTCTCGCCCGATAATCCTCCCCTTCATCTCGTCGTTGGGGAGTTCTACAACCGAAACGGTGGATTCCGCTACATGATCAGCGGCAAACTTTTGAATAGCCAGCGATATTATATCACGGGCTTTCTTATCAACCTCCTCCTTTAGCCTGTTCTCATACTCTCGAATCTTCATGGCTATCTCATGGGTGAGCTCTTTCTCCACATTGCTCAGCAGTATCTCTCGAGCCTGATCCTGGCTTAACTGTGCGATGCGCTCCAGCTCGCTTACCTGACGCTTATACAGCTCTTCAACCTCTTCACGCATCCTCTGAATTTCTTTTTGCATATTGTTCAGGCTTTCTTCCTTCTGCTCCAGAACCTCAGCTCTTTTATCAAGGCCTTCCTCCTTTTGCTGGAGTCTGCGTTCTATCCTTTGAATTTCATTTCGCCTTTCGCGACTTTCCCTTTCAAATTCGCTTCGCAGTCTGTGGACCTCTTCTTTTGCCTCAAGCAAAGTCTCTTTTTTTAAGGCCTCAGCCTGCTTTTTAGCCTCCTCAACGATCTTTCTGGCGGCCTCTTCGGCATTGCCTATCTTTTCCTCTACAATCCGCTTTCGGTAATTGTATCCCAGGACGCCCGCTCCAATGGCTACTACTACCAGGGCAAGTCCCATTAGTAGTATTTCTGCCACGGATTAACGGACACCTCCTCGCTACTTCAATGGAGCACTGCTGAAACAAAAAAACGTCCTGCGTTCCCTCGTTCGTCCAGCGGGCATTGGGGTGGATACATGAATACCACACGGATTTACACTAAAAATCAGGTGTAAACCACTTACTTTTAATTGTATATCTTTTACCGATACATGTCAACAATTGAGGCTCTAAAACTCCGTGAACCACTCCATCTTATAGAAATAGAAGATGGAGCTTCCTGCTTCAACGACACCGTTTGGTATCTCCGCAGGCGTGAATTCGAGGCGTTTTGACCAAATTTGCAATTCATCTCCATCCTATAGAGAATGGAGACTTCTTACAACTACTAGGTTAAATTGCCATCCTTCATTCTACCACATCTTCGCTGGAAGCAGGGGCTCCCGTCACTCGCCCTAATTTAAACTCTTCTCGTACCTTCTGTTCGATCTCAGCTGCTATATGGGGATTCTCCTTGAGGAACTGTCTGGCATTCTCTTTCCCCTGCCCAAGCCTTATATCGCCGTACGAATACCACGCGCCGCTCTTGTTTACAATATTGATGGAGCAAGCCAGATCCAGTATGCTGCCTTCCCGGGAGATGCCTTCCCCGTAGATGATATCGAACTCTGCTTCTTTAAAGGGTGGGGCCACCTTGTTCTTTACCACCTTTACCCGGGTACGGCTGCCTATGGTTTCAGATCCCTGCTTTATGGTATCCACGCGCCGCACATCCAGGCGCACCGATGCATAAAACTTAAGCGCTCTTCCTCCAGGCGTGGTTTCAGGGTTACCGAATGTCACGCCAACCTTTTCCCTCAATTGATTTATAAAAATAGCCACTGTTCGGGATTTGTTTATGGCACCCGACAGCTTGCGCAGCGCCTGTGACATCAACCTGGCTTGCAGGCCAACATGGGCATCGCCCATTTCACCTTCCAGTTCAGCCCGCGGCACCAGAGCTGCCACCGAGTCAACAACGATCACATCAACAGCCCCGCTGCGCACAAGGGCTTCGGTGATCTCCAGCGCCTGTTCCCCGGTGTCGGGCTGCGAAACCAGCAGATTATCTATATCGACGCCCAGATTTTTAGCGTACTGGGGGTCCAGCGCGTTTTCGGCATCTACAAACGCGGCTATGCCGCCGGCCTTTTGTGCCTCGGCAATGACGTGCAGCGCCACCGTTGTTTTACCAGAGGATTCGGGGCCGAATATCTCCACAACCCTTCCTCTCGGTAGCCCTCCTACTCCTAGAGCAATATCCAAATCCAGCACGCCTGTCGATATCACCTCTACGTTCAAATGGCTAGATTGGCCCAGCTTCATGATCGAACCCTTGCCAAACTGCCTCTCAATCTGGCTAATGGCCATCTCAAGCGCTTTTGCTTTATCCATGACCTCAAACCCGGCTTTTGAGCCAGGTACTCACCTGCCTCTCTTTATTTTTCTCGAACACACGTTCTAATTCAATTATAATGCAATCTATAGAGAGGGTCAAGCATTAAAAGCCTGCGTCATCTTAAAGCTCCAGCAGCTTTCGGCGTAACAGGTCCAGGGCTGTATTTGCAGTGGAGAACTTGATGCGCTTTCTGTCTCCCTGGTTGTGGAAACGTTTTACCTCCACATCGCCACCCATCGCAATAGCAATATATACCAAACCCACAGGCTTTTCAGGGCTTCCACCGCCGGGACCAGCTATACCCGTCACAGCAAGACCTATGTCAGCACCGCTAGTTTTTAAGATTCCCTCAGCCATTTCCTGCGCCGTCTGCGGGCTTACAGCACCATAAGCCTCCAAGGTCTCAGGCTTTACCCCCAGCCGGTTTATCTTGGCCTGATTGCTATAAGTAACGCATGTTTCGAGAAGATTTTCAGAGATTCCCGGCACATCGGTGAGCAAATTGCTTATTAGGCCGCCGGTGCAAGATTCGGCCACCGCCAGGGTCAAACCCTTCTCTTTAAGCAGCCTGGCCACCACCGTTTCTAGACGATCATCATCTACGCCATATACGGCCTGCCCAAGGCGCCTACGTATTTCATCCTCAACGGGTTTCATCAGCTCAAGTGGGTCTTGGGATCGATGGTACTTGACCGTCAATCTAAGGGTCACTTCGCCGTACGCCGCTAAAGGCGCAATGGTCGGATTGGTCTGATTTTCAAGCAGATCCTTTATCATCTCTTCTACGGCCGATTCCCCAATGCCGTATATTCTGAGAACCCTTGAAAAGATCTTTTCGTTTCCTTTTTGGGCTAGATAGGGAATTACGTGGTTTTCGAACATGGGCTGCATCTCGTAAGGAGGGCCAGGCAGCATGATGAAGGTCCTGCTGTCCTTCTCAATAATGGCCCCCGGAGCTGTTCCTACATCATTGGGAAGAATGATGGCCTCCCTGGGGAACATGGCCTGCTTTAAATTGTTTTCGGTCATGGTTCTGCCTCTTCTTGCAAAAAACTCGCGTATTGCCTGCGCGCTGGGCTGATGGAGAACAAGCTCCAGCCCCAAAAATTCGGCAATCGTCTCCTTTGTAAGGTCATCCATGGTTGGCCCCAATCCGCCGGTGGTAATTATGATATCTGCTCGCTTACATGCAATCTCAAGCGCTTCCAGCAGGCGCTTCCTGTTATCCCCCACCACGGTATGGTAATACACGTTTACGCCCACCGATGAGAGGCGCTGAGAGATGTACTGGGCATTGGTGTTTGCGATCTGGCCCAGCAGCAGTTCGCTGCCCACCGCAATGATTTCTGCGTCCATGATATTCCCATCTCCTTTTATTCATTGAGTATATGGATATTCTTGTAGATATAATCGATGCCCGATACTATGGTGATCACGACGGCCAGCGCCAGGGCTATCCTATCAAAGGGGAAACCTATCCATTTGAAAGGGATGTTGTCCAGCATGATAGCGACTATGGCGATTATCTGAGTGATGGTCTTGGCCTTGCCCCACCAGCTGGCTGCTATGACTATTCCCTCTGAAGCGGCCAGTACCCTGAACCCCGTGATTATGAATTCCCTGGTTATTATTATAATGGCCACCACAGAGGATATCTTGCCCATTTCTACCAGAATGACCAGCGCCGCCGTTACCAGGATCTTATCTGCCAGAGGGTCAATGAACTTACCGAAGTTTGTGACCTCATTTCTCTTCCGGGCTATATACCCGTCCACCGTATCGGTGCTGGCTGCCACAATGAATATGAGGGCTGCAACGAAGTTGCTGTAAGGAAAGTCTGAAAGCAACAGCGCCATAAATATGGGCACCAGCATTATCCTTACAATGGTTATCTTATTTGCCAGATTCATAATCTTCCCCCAACAAATCATATTCATATGCCTTGGTTATCTTGACATCCACAAAATCGCCGGCTTTAAGCGGCCTGTTGCTTATTACAAACACCTGTCCGTCTATCTCAGGCGCTTCACCGTACGACCTGCCGAAGTAAACGCCTTCCGAGCTTGTCCCTTCTATCAAAACCTTGCAGACCTGCCCTACCCTTTGACGGTTCAGCCTCTTGGATATCCTCTGTTGTACGCTCATCAAAGCATCCCTTCGGGTTTCTTTTGTCTTATCATCCACCTGCTCGGGAAAGCGGGCGGCCGGCGTTCCCTCCTCCTTGGAATAGGGGAACACCCCTACCCTGTTGAACTGAAATTCTTTGACGAAGTCAACCAATTCTTGAAATTCCTCCTCTCCCTCGCCTGGGAAACCTACAATGAGCGAGGTGCGAATTATTATGTCGGGTATCCTTTTTCTCAATTTTGAGAGGAGGTTTCTAATCTGTTCCGGATTGGCTGGTCGGTTCATTTTCCTGAGTATTTCAGGATGGATGTGCTGTATAGGTATGTCAATATAATTGCACACTTTTTCTTCCTCGGCTATAGTATCGATGAGCTCATCAGTCACCCGGTCAGGATAGCAGTAAAGCAGGCGGACCCAGACAAGCCCGGGGATTTTGACCAGCTCCTTTAGCAGCCTCATCAGCGATACATCCCCTTTAAGGTCCTGGCCGTACCTGGTCAAATCCTGGCCCACCAGTATTATCTCCTTTACGCCTCTGTCAACCAAATGCTGGGCTTCGTCAAGCACCTCGTCCAGGGGACGGCTGACATGAGGGCCTCTGAGCTGCGGTATGACGCAATAGGTACAGCAGTTGCTGCATCCTTCCGATATCTTCAAGTAAGCCGTGTGCGATGGGGTGGTCAGCACTCTGGGTATGCCTTTGATGTCTGGAAACTTGGGTTTATCCACAGCGGCCAGGCGTTCGTGCTTTGACTCACACTCGTTGATTACATCCAAAATCTCGGTGAAACGGCCGGTACCTATCACGGCATCCACTTCGGGGATCTCATCCATAATCTCCTTTGAATACCGCTGGGCCAGACAACCGGTCACAATGAGCAGCCTACACTTGCCTGTCTTCTTATATTGTGCCTGCTCCAGTATGGTTTCCACCGACTCCTCTTTGGCCGGGTCAATGAACCCACAGGTGTTTACTATTATGACCTCTGCCTCCTCGGGCCTGTTGACAATGGTGTGACCGGCCCGGGAAAGCAATCCCAGCATGACCTCCGAATCCACCCTGTTTTTGTCGCAACCTAGAGAAACCATTCCTACCTTCATGAGCGAAGTCTACAGCCTCCTATTTTACATCCTTGTACAGCCTTTCAAACTCCTCGCGGGTTATGAGCACGTTTCGTGGCTTGCTGCCCTCAAAGCCGCTCACTATTCCCCTGGCTTCCATTTCATCTATAAGCCGGGCGGCACGGGCATAACCTATGCGCAGGCGCCTCTGCAGCATGGAAATGGAGGCCTGGCCGGCGTCTATGACGATCTCTATGGCCTCCGGTAACAGCTCGTCGTGCTCGCCCAGGCCGGGCGATTCCTCATCGCCTTCGATTCTTTCCATGGCTTCGGCATTGTAAGAAGGAGCGGCATTTTGGTTCTTAATGTAATCGACAACCGCTTTTACCTCTTTTTCGGATATGAAGCATCCCTGAACCCTTATGGGCTTGTTGACGCCAACAGGATAAAACAGCATATCGCCACGCCCCAACAGCTTTTCAGCGCCACCCATGTCCAGGATGGTTCTTGAGTCAACCTGAGAAGAGACTGCAAAGGCAATACGCGATGGAATATTGGCTTTTATAAGCCCGGTGATCACGTCTACCGAAGGCCTTTGCGTGGCAATCACCAGATGGATCCCCGCCGCCCGTGCCATTTGCGCAAGGCGGCATATGGCATCTTCAACCTCAGAAGGTGAGACCATCATGAGGTCAGCAAGCTCGTCTATGATCACCACTATCTGTGGTAAGCGCTCATCCTCGTTTTCAACCATGCTGTTGTACCCTTCTATATCCTTCACTCCAGCGTCGGCAAACAGGTTGTAGCGCGAGGTCATCTCCTGCACCGCCCAGTTGAGGGCTCCTGCCGCCTTTTTGGGATTGGTTACAACGGGTATGAGCAGGTGCGGTATCCCGTTATAGTGGTTGAGCTCCACCACTTTCGGGTCTACCATGATGAATTTAACCTCTTGTGGGGATGCCTTGTAGAGTATGCTTACGATGATGGTATTGATACACACGCTTTTGCCAGAACCTGTGGCTCCGGCTATGAGAAGGTGCGGCATCCTGGCAATGTCGGCAATGACGTTTTTACCGGCTATGTCTTTGCCCAAGGCCACCGCCAGCTTTGACGGATGGAAGATGAACTCCTCAGACCCCAGTACCTCTCTCAATAAAACGGGTGATACGTCCCGGTTGGGCACCTCAATGCCGATAGCCGCTTTGCCGGGGATGGGAGCTTCTATGCGCACCGACGGAGCCGCAAGGTTTAGCGCTATATCGTCGGCCAGGCTGACAATCCTGCTCACCTTTACCCCCGGAGCGGGTTGGAGCTCGTATCGGGTGATGACCGGTCCCCGGCTTATCTGGGTAACTTTAGCACTGACACCGAAACTGTTTAAGGTCTCTTCAAGCAGCCTGGCATTATTCTCGGCTATTCTGTCCTGTTCCCTGTCGTTGGTGCTTGCAGGCGGTAGCTTCAGCAAGTCCAGAGGGGGGATTATATATCCCTCTTTCTGCAGGTTTTCCAGTCTAACATTTTGAGCCTGTACACCATGGTGCTGATCCCCTTGCTTATCTTCCTGTTTCCTTGCTTTTCGCCGCGAAAGCGGCAATGTATCCTTTTTTTCTTGAAATGCCTCATCAAGGGGATGCAGGTCTTCACCGTTCTTTTTTTTGAACTCCTCCACAGGGATGATCTCCCCAACAAAGGGCTTGTCTTCTTTTTTCTTTGTGCATTGTTTATGGAGTACAGGCTTTATGGAGCCGTATATATTCTGTCCCACATCCTTGAGCGAGAGGTTGGTCAGCAGGAGCAGATTGACGATCACAAAAGCGCCCAGAAGCACATAACTGCCCGCCAGGCCAAACAGCTTATATACAGCGAATACAAAGGGTGCCAGCAGGGCTCCGCTGCCTTTAACCTCCTGTCCCCTGGTGTAGGACGAATGCACGAAAGCCGTTATGCTGGCCGAATCAAAGTGTTGAAAATACGATATATGGATGATCGACATAATAAAGGCAACGGTGAGAACGATAAGCAGGAGTTTGAGCTTGTTCACCCTCTTGCGATAGGAGATTATGGTCAGTATGCCCGATATAACCAGCAGTGCGGGGATGGTGTAACCGACAAGGCCGAACAACCCCATCACCAGCTCTTTGAGGTATCTACCCACGATGCCGGCCTGATTGGTGTATATGCTTATAAAGGCAAAAAGGCCCACTCCAATTAGCAGTACCCCTGTCGCTTCATGGTATATTCGGCTGTCGCTTTTTGTGCTCCTTTCTTTCTTCTTCGACATGTGAAATCACCCTTGTATTGATATTCTACACCATCCCTCTAAATTCCTGCTACAAATTCGCCTGAAGTTTCCTGCTTTTAGGTCAAGTCTGAAGCACAATGGCTGGCAGAGCCAAATGAAACAGGCCATTTACGCTGCAAACCATGTATAAAGTATGGTTAGGATGCCCAGTGCCCAGCAGTAATAAGAGAAGTAGTTGAGCTTTTTGTTCTGCAGCGCCGAAATTAAAAGGTGAATGGCTAGATACCCTGAGACGGCCGCAGCGGCAAATCCTGCCAGCACCGGCATAACCTCATGTATGGCCGATGCACCTTCAAAGGCGTCCTTGCCTTCCAGCACCACCGCTCCAAGTATTGCAGGGATGGAGAGCAAAAACGAGAAGCGCGTGGCCAGCTCGCGATTCAGCCCCCTGATGAGCCCTGCAAATATGGTGGAACCCGAGCGGGATATACCGGGAGTGATGGCCAGCCCCTGTATGAGGCCAACTGTCACCGCATCCCATGCCGTCATGCTCTTTAAGTCTTTCCTGCCGCTTACCATGCCATTGGCTATCCACAGGAATATGCCGGTCACAATGAGGGCATAGCCAACAAAATCTGCCGTTTCAAACAATTGAGAAAACAGGTCTTTGAATACCAGCCCGATAACAGCGGTGGGTATGGTCGCTATAATTATCATGATCATCAGAACTCTATAAGGCCTGGTGTGATCCAGCAGCTTGGGCTTTTTGCCCCGTATATACTCTCCCAGCAGTATGAAAAACTCGCTGATGAGATTTAAAACATCCCGCCAATAGTATATGAGCACTGCCACAAGGGTGCCCAGATGGAGTATTACGTCAAAAGCCAGATCTGCCTCTTCGATGTTGAAGACCTCCTGCGCGATGACCAGGTGCCCTGAGCTGCTGATGGGCAAAAACTCCGTAAGGCCCTGCAGTATCCCAAGAAGAATTGCATACAGAAGACTCAAGCAATCCGCCTCCCCTACCCAAATAATGAACGTTATCATTATATCACTCTTTACTCAAGAACGCCATATGGGATTTATAATAAACAAATGAGCCCAGGTAAACTCGTTTTACCTGGGCTTATGAGAAAACGGGCTTATATTTTGGGTTCAAGCTGTATAATGGTCCCCGGCTGCAGCCTTGGGTTCAAGTAGTCAAACGGGTTGGTGCTCAGAATTCGGTTGATTTGATACCTCTGTTCCCCTGCAGGCAGGACTTCAAGCTTTACATTATTCCATTCTATAATGCGGAAATTTGGCCTGGTTTGAGCTGTGAAATCGCCGAAGATGAACTGGAGCGGGACAATGGTGTGCAGTATCAATGTACCCCTCCTCCTTTGTCTTGAGAGATCAGCTCTCTGAGCTTTAGCATAGCCTCCCTCACGCCTCCGACGTAGTCTATTATGCCGTAGCGTACAGCCTCTTCCCCTATAAGCACGGTTCCCACATCGCTTGACAGTCCCCCGGTCCCTATGAGCAGCTCATTGAGCTTCTCTTTGGAGATCTTTGAGTGCCGTACAATGAAGTCCACCACCCTGTCCTGCATCCTATTTAAATATTCGTAAGTCTGCGGTATTCCAACTACCAAGCCGGTCATGCGAATGGGATGAATGGTCATTGTGGCGCTGGGGGCGATGAAGGAGCAGTTGGCGCTGACAGCCAGGGGGACGCCTATGCTGTGCCCGCCGCCCAAGACCAGGGACACCGTGGGCTTGGACATAGTGCTTATCATCTCGGCTATTGCCAGCCCGGCCTCAACATCTCCTCCCACCGTGTTGAGGATGAGCAATAATCCCTTGATGTTTTTGCTCTCCTCTATAGCCACCAGCTGGGGGATAACGTGTTCATATTTAGTGGTCTTGTTTTGAGGCGGCAGCATTATGTGGCCTTCTATCTGGCCTATTATCGTCAGGCAGTGAATATCGCTGTCCGGCATCGGGGGTGCCGATACAGTCCCAAATTCCTTTATATTGCCGGCCTGAGGATATGGGAAAGGTGCTCTTTCATCAGCATCTTCCGGCTTCTCGGGTTGTGTTGTCGGATTTTCGCTCTTGCTCAACATACCATCCTCCGTAAGCATTTAAGATTTTATAGCAAACGTTAACAAGTCAAATCGCCTTTCTCTTAAGGCTAGTGTTTCCCAAATAAAAAGAAAAAATGAGCCTGAATAAGGCTCAACGAGTATGCAACTTAAACTCATCATGGAGCGCCATCAGGGCCTTTGCTGTATCTTCCCCCTTAATAAGGCAGGAAATGGTGGTATGGGAATCGGCGGTTTGAAGTACCTGTATCTGGTTATTCAATAGAGCTTTTATGATCCTTGCCATGACTCCCGGAACGCCTCTCATCCTGTTGCCTATGGCCGATATCTTGCTGCAGTTGTATATCATGGAGCATGAGCAGCCGAGCTGATCAAGAATTGTCCTGGTTTTATCCGAGTCATTGCCGTCTATCGTGAATACCATTTTATCGGGGAATATATTGATGAGGTCGATGCTTATGCCATTTTCGGCCAGTCGGCTCAAGACGATGTTTTGTAGCTGCGGATCCAGGTTCTCGATTATAACCTGGGTCCTGTTGAGCATATGAGATATGCTGGTAACTACCTGGTTGGGGTCATGCTCTGCAGTTTGAGCGTAGTCGCTTTCATAATATGATGAGACCATGGTGCCAGGGCCATTGCCGTTGATGTTTTTGATGATGAGCGGTATGTTGCAGCTCATGGCTATTTCAACGGCTTTGGGGTGAATGACTTTAGCCCCCTGGTCAGCCATCTGGAGCACCTCGGAATAGGTCAAGTGCTTGAGCACGCTGGCGTTGGGAACTATCCGGGGATCAGCGGTCATGATGCCATCCACATCGGTATATATCTCTATGAAAGAAGCGGAAAGGGCTTTGCCCAGCGCCGCAGCTGTGGTGTCGCTGCCACCCCTGCCAAGGGTGGTTATGTCGCCGTCTTCAGTAACCCCTTGGAAACCGGCTACAACGGGTATTTTCCCCATCTCCAGGTACATGCGTATTTTATCAGGCTGAACCCTCAGTATGTTGGCATTGCCGTAATTGTTGTCGGTGATGATGCCCGCCTGCCCGCCTGTTAAAGCTACAGCCTCATACCCCTTTGCCCTTAGAGCATTTACCATGATGACGCTGGATATGATTTCGCCGCACGACATGAGCAGATCCATTTCCCTGGGATGGGTGTCTACGTACTCATTTTTTGCGAGGTCTATCAAAGTATCGGTGGCATAGGGCGCTCCCTTTCGTCCCATGGCCGATACCACCACCACGGGATGATAACCGCTCTTTTTTGCGTTTATGACCTTTTGTACGGCTTTGGCCCGCACCTCGGGAGTGGCCACAGAAGTGCCACCGAATTTTTGTACCACTATCTTCATGTTCAATTCCTCCATGTTCAAGTATGCCTTATTCCTTTTTCTCTATGAGCACCGGTTGTATCTGCTTCCCCTCAAGCGCAAGCAATACGGTATCTATTATCTTATCCATATCGGCAATTAAGGAATTGGGTTTGTTTACCGGGTCATCCTGGTAAAACGGCACCATGTATACGTTCTTTACATTCATGATTTGGCCTAAGTTTTTGGCATTGTTACCCAGCGCATCATTGGTAGATACGGCTATTACCACCGGCCTTTGATTGCGAAGGTGTGCCTTGGCAGCCATAAGAACAGGGGTATCGGTAATGCCATTAGCCAGCTTGGCCAGCGTATTCCCTGTGCAGGGCGCTATGACCACAACGTCCAGCAACTTTTTAGGACCAATCGGTTCAGCGCCTACTATATCAGCAATGACTTTATGCCCGGTAATGCTTTCTACCTTTTGCCTGAAATCGGCGGCTGTGGTAAACCGCGTATCGGTGGATGCAACGGCATATGAGAATATGGGGTATACTTCAGCGCCTTCATCCACCATTCTTTGTAGCTGTATAAGCACCTTATCAAATGTGCAGAACGATCCAGTCACGCAAAAACCTATTTTTAAGCCTTTCAGCCTCATGCCTTCAACCCCCTTATCATACCAAGTTTTTGAGCCCTTTCAATCAATTCCTTTATTACGAAATACACGATTCTTCCGGCGGTTTTGGGTGCGACGATGCCTGGAAGGCTAAGTTCCAGGTAAGCCCTGATTCCAAATTCCTTTGCGGCTTCAAAATCGGTTCCACCAGGTGCAGAAGCAAGGTCGATGATTACGGCTTCCTTATCCACTTTTTTGAGCCTCTCTCGAGTGAGCACGAGATGTGGAATGGTATTGAATATCACCTGCTGTGAACCCAAGACGGAATCCAGGTCATCGAGATGGACTCCGTTGTAACCATTTTCGTATATCCATGCCAGGTCTTCTGGCTTCCGTGCTTCCACCGTTACCCTGGCACCGATGCCCTTGAGCATCCTGGCCAGGCACTTTCCAATCCTTCCGTAACCCAGTACAAGCACGTTTGCTCCGTGAAGGGTTATATCGGTCTTCTCCATGGCTCGCTGTATGGCACCTTCGGCGGTTGGGATGGCATTGAGTATGGCAAAGGACTCTTCCTCCAGGATGTCGAAAAAGCGTATGTTCTTTTCTTCAGCCTGCTGCTTTATATCATGATCAGCTTTGCCCAAAATGATGATGGTTGACTGGTCAACCTTTTTCATAATCTGTTCGAGAGTTATGGACTGTGGATCCGACTGTATATTTATATAGCCATACCTGTTTTTATACGGTATAGGAAGTATAAGGGCATGGCAGATAAAGCATTCATCTTCCAAACCTTTGTATATCTTTACTCTATCATTGGGTATATCCTGGAAACCCACTGCCTTGACGATGAATCCTTCTTTGGCAGCCATGTTCATGGCTTCAATCTGCCTTGTGTCGCCGCCTATAAACGTAAGTATAATTTGATTGTTGGCCATTCAATCGCCTCCCTTCCGGTAATACATTGTATGAATAAATGCGGAATATAGTGCAGGATAAGCGCATAAAAAATTTCTGTGTATATACTTATGTATACCTTTGAACAACACTAAAGCAAAAATAAAAAGAGGCTATTTAGCCTCCCATTCATAGCCGCTTTTTGGGGATTTGCCTTCTTGCCGGTTGAAGTTTTCTTTGTTTTTTGCCAAGTATGCCTGATACAGGTCTTGGGCCGTCATACCCGCCTTTATGCACATGCTGACGAGGAAATGGAGTATATCCACCAGCTCTTCCTTTACGGCATTGTAGTTTATTTCTTTAGGGTTTTTCCACCACTTGAAATTGACTTCGTTGAGCAGCTCACCCAGCTCTGAAACCATGGCCAGTACTTCCTTTTGTATCCATTCCTCGGGTTTGATATGCCCCAGGTTGCGCTTTTCAATCAAAGCCTTATCAAACCTGGCTTGAAGTTCAAATATGTGCTCTAGCTTGTCCATTTTTATTACCCCTTTACTATAATTTTTTTAATATACATTCCCTCAATAAATTGAAGGACATCGGTTATGACCGACGAGCATCAAGCGCTACATCGGCACCATGAGACGCCCCTATCCCACCTGTATTAAAGTTTAAGTAGCTGCCAGCACCGCCTCCTTCTTGGTTAAATTATACCATATAACAAGCACATCTTGACATAAGTATCGCCACTACTTACAATAAAGGATAGATGGATTGAACAGCTTTTTCTTGAAGAACGGTATGACGGTAGGCCGTTTTATTCAAGATTAGCATTTAAAAAGTAGGATGGAAGAATGGGGGTCTTATTTTTATGCCCATCACGGATATGCTTTCCATGAATGCCCAAATCTATCCCGATGAAATCAGCCTGATAGAACGGGATCCGGCTGCGGGTACTCGCCGTCAAATCACATGGAAGGAATTTGACGACAATGCTAACAGGTTTGCCAATTTTTTGTTGTCTCGTGGGATCAAAAGAGGAGATAAGGTAGCCATATTGCTGATGAACTGTCTGGAGTGGCTTCCCGTCTACTTTGGAATTTTAAAGGCGGGTGCCTGGGCAGTGCCGCTGAATTTCAGGTTTACGGCAGAGGAGATAAAGAAGTGCCTCGAAACCGCCGAGGTCAAGGTACTGGTTTACGGGCCTGAGTTTAAAGACAGAATCCATTCCATACGCGGCAGGACAGCTTATCTTCAGGACCTCGTGTTTATAGGCGATAACCAATTAGCGGGGGTGGCGGACTACAATTATTATGATATCCTAAGTAGTTTCCCGTGTGATGCACCTGACGTGCCCTTGTCTGATCAAGAGGAAGCAGCGCTGTATTTTACTTCGGGAACTACCGGCATCCCAAAGCCCATAGTTTTAACCCATGGCAACCTTGTATCGGCGTGTATAACTGAGAATCATCACCATTTGCAGACACATGAAGATAATTTCCTGTGCATTCCCCCTCTCTACCACACTGGGGCTAAGATGCACTGGTTTGGTAACCTCATAGTGGGTGCAAGGGCCGTCATTCTGCGCGGTGTAAGCCCGAGGTGGATACTGGAGGCGGTGTCAGAAGAGCAGGTAACCATAGTTTGGCTGCTGGTGCCCTGGGCTCAGGATATCCTTGACGCCATCGAAAGAGGGGAAATAAACTTAAGCGATTACAGGCTGAACCAGTGGAGGCTCATGCACATGGGCGCTCAACCCGTCCCCCCCAGCCTTATTAAGAGATGGAAAAAATATTTCCCTCATCACAGGTATGATACCAACTACGGCCTCAGCGAAGCCACCGGTCCGGGATGCGTACACCTAGGGATGGACAATATCGATAAAGTGGGTGCCATTGGCCTGCCGGGCCATGGCTGGCAGGCCATGATCGTGGATGAAAACGGCAGTCCCGTGCCACAGGGTGAAGTTGGCGAGCTTATCGTTAAAGGTCCGGGTGTCATGAAGGGATACTATAAAAACCCCGAAGCAACCAGCAAGGTTTTAAAAGATGGCTGGCTGTATACCGGCGATATGGCGCGCCAGGATGAGGATGGGTTTATCTATCTGGTGGACCGCAAGAAGGATATCGTCATATGCGGCGGCGAAAACATATTTCCTGTGGAAATAGAAGACTACTTGAGGTCCCATGAGGATATAAAGGATGCGGCGGTAATAGGCCTGCCCGACAGACGGTTGGGCGAGATTCCGGTGGCCATAGTTGAGCTTAAGCCGGGCAGAAATCTTACCGAAACTGACATCATAGAGTTTTGTCAGAGTTTACCAAGATACAAGCGACCGCGAAGGGTGTTTTTCGATAAGATACCCCGTAATCCCACCGGTAAGATTGAGAAGCCAAAGCTGAGGGAAAAATGGTGCGGGCGAAGTACGAGCGTGTTTGTATAAAATTTCATTCTTGATATCGATGGCCGCGACTTTATAGGTTTTTGCGGTCATCTTATTTTTTGAACCGGAAGCAAGGATATTTCGTGCCAAAATGGGCAAATTAAGAAAAGACTGTTTAAACCGTTAAGGCGAGGGGAGAATACTATGAGCATGTTTTCAATATCGCGCATTTTCATCACGCCTTATTTTTCGTTTTTGACGATTTTATGTAGCCTGATTCTTTATATGATTTATCGATCGGATATGCCTGGCAAATTTCCTAAGGAGCAAAAGATTGCAAAATGGGGCGGCTTTGTATATCTGGTAATCGGTGTGCTTTCCTTTATTTTTTCCAGATTTGCTGGATAAGATGATTGCTATTTGATTACTCCCACTCTTCTTAGCTTTACATCCACCTCCATTTCAAGAGATGTATTGGCAAAATACTCCCTCCAGTTGTTCTTATTTTTTTCCCAGAAATCCGGGTAGTAATTTTCTACCCTTCGCCCAAACTCTATACAATCTGCTTTATAGTCATCTACCAGTTTATTAAACACTTCGCTACAAGATCGTATGATTTTTTGTTTCACCAAATCTTCAACTTGGCGAATAAAACCGATGTCATAGGCATTAAATATTTCGTTTTGAATCTCAGCTATATCCCCTTCTACCTCCATTTTGGCTTTCAAAATAAACCTGTTACCGTCTAGAACGGGCTTTATGGATACTTTGTTGTCCGTGATGTTAAATACAAAATTTCCCGTTTTAGCTTTGTCATCGGAAATATCAATGGTCCCCTTGGCCGGTTCACCGTGAAGCCATTTAAGGCTCATGACCTGGGAACCAGTAAGCCATGCCACCAGCTTATTACCTCTAAATACTCCAGCTCCCTCAAGAGTCAGGGTATCTTTTTTCTTTATAATAGCTGGTAAGCATACATCCTGCTTTCGTATATAGTGCCTCTGCATTATCCCAAAATCCATGGGCATAAGCACCATCAGGCTTCGTTTTTCGTTTTCGTCGAGCAAATCGCTGATATATTGCGACGTGCTTTTAACGGTTTTAGGCTGTACTTTAAATACTTCGCTGGCTTTTCCTTTACTTACTGCCACCTTGGTGCGCTGCCTTATCCTGGGATCTCTGAAGAAAAAGTCGATGTACTTGCCGATTCCTTTTTTTGACAACTCCTCTCCAAAAACTACCACCTGTAAGTGGTCATAATTGGGCACCTTATTGAGCGTGGCCATGAGCGTCTGTTCTGCCATCATTAAATTTTTTGCTTCTATGCTAATATTTAACGTTGATGCTTCCTCACCCCCTCCTCCTTCTCCCTGTCCGCTTGGCCCCAACATAGCGGCTGGCAACGCTATTTGATATGTTACCATAACCCTTTCCTCATTTTCAGTTGCACTCTCTGAGGGATCTAACCCTATTCCTAATATGAAAGCATTCTTTTCTATTTCCACCATATCCCAGCAACCCGTCATGGTAAAGGCGACAATAATGATGATAACCGCTGTTGCAAGATATTTGTTATTTATCATTTTTAAAAATTTCCCCCTTTTTAAGAATAACAGCCAATATGTAGAGTACAACCACTACAGCCAGCAAAGCCAACCCTAAGTAGCTCACATACTGTGAAAACATGCTTATCTCCTTTACATTCTGTGGAAACAATGCCAGCATATATATTACCGGTACAATCAAAGGTATAAAAGGCTTGTAATTTCTAAGCCCCAGCAATCTTGTTATTGAAACGGAAGAAAGGTAAAGAAAGGAAGATACTGTTGTATAGGCCCCCAGTATCCAAAAAATCATAAAGAAAATGTCAAATCTCTCCGCGAAACCTCCAGGGAATTTAATATACCTTGCCAGCTGAATGGTGGGATACAACGAACGTGTAACCGGTTCAACTCCGGCTATACCCACTGTGACTGCCACAAATAGAGAATAGATAAAAATTGAAGGCAGTATGCCACAAAAGCCGTATTTTACGACTTTGCTGGCGTCCTGAACATAGGGTGTAATGAACAGAAGTACCTCAAAGCCGAGATAGGAGATTGCCAGGGTGGGAACAGCGTGGAGCCACTCAAAGATATCCTGTTTGAATGCAGGGAGCAGCTCTTCAAAATTAAAATTTTTCAGGGATAATACGATTACTAGCAGCATTGTACCGATTACGAGAGGTTCAAAGAGTTCGCATATCTTAGCAATCGAGCTGATGCCGTTGAGACATAGGTACACGGCCGCTAACAGAAAGGTGATTATCAACACTTCCAATGGCGTATTTTCAAGCAACAGCACTTTTATGGCATCGCAAAATAACCTTAAGATAGTGGCTCCTACGCTTATGAAATAACAAAAGAACACAAAGCCCAATATCTTGGCTGGGACCAAGCCTATTATCTCTTTGCTGTATTCCATTATGGTGTAGTTTGGAAATCTTCTGGCCAGCAGTGCGGTTATAATCAGCATCAAAGCCATTAATACCCCGGTAATAAAGGTGGCAATGAAGCCACCCGCTTTGGCTAGTTCGGTGGCTGTACGGGGTAGAGTTAATACCGTTACTCCTATAATGGTAGAGGATACAATAAACAGAATTTGTATATTACTCAATCTGTCGCTTCTTTCTTTCATTGGGTCTCCTCCTTGATAGGGTCTTGATCCCGCCGATCGATATCTACTGGATACGTGCTTGTAGGCCTTCGCATCATGATTTGGTTGGGTAAACGTATAAGAAAGTCTTTCCAGTCCTGATATCTAATAGGTGCCTGGGGAGTCATGTAGCTTACTCCAAAGCTCTTTAGGGTTACTAAATGTACGTTCAAAATAATGAAACCCAACATAACGCCATATATGCCAAATATAGCAGCTAAAACAATAAAAGGAAAGCGAAGCAACCTTATGGCCATGGCAGCGCTGTATGATGGAATGAGAAATGAGGCTATAGCGGTGATGGCCACCACAATGACCATAATCGGGCTGGTAATTCCCGCTCTGACAGCCGCATCCCCTATGATCAAACCGCCTACTATACCTATGGTTTGGCCGATTGCCCGCGGCAGCCTGGCTCCTGCTTCTCTGAGAAGCTCAAAGGTAAGCTCCATGAGCAGGGCTTCAACAAAAGCCGGAAATGGTACAGTTGCTCGAGTGGCAGCAATGGATATTGCCAGGTTGGTGGGAATAAAGCCCGGGTGAAACGATACAATAGCTACGTATAGCGCCGGCGTCAGCGATGCAAAAATGGCTCCACTCCAGCGCAAAAGTCGAATGATGGAAGCCAGTATCCAGCGTTCATAATAATCTTCAGCGCTTTGAAAAAACTGATGAAATGTGGCGGGAACAATAAGAGCATAAGGGCTGTTATCCATCAATATAGCCACTCGCCCTTCTGCCAGACTGGCCACCGTCTTATCAGGGCGCTCAGTAACCTCAATCTGCGGAAAAGGATTAAGATAGCTGTCCTGAATATACAGCTCTATCTGGCTGCTGTCCAAAAATATATCAACATCTATTTGGTTAAGCCGCCGCTCTACCTCTTCCACCAGCTCTTGGTTGGCCACTCCTTTAATATAGGCATAGGCCACGTCCGTTTTGCCACGCCGGCCAACCTGGACAGTTCTGATCACCAGATTGGGGTCCTTGATTTTTCTTCTCAGCAAAGCCGTGTTTACCCTCAGCGTTTCAGTAAATCCTTCTCTCGGCCCACGAATTACAACTTCCGATGGAGGCTCTTGTATGCCGCGCTGAGGCCAACCCCTGGCATTTGCTATCAGGATTTTGTCAAATCCGTCTATTATGACGGCGACTTCACCAGATAGGACACGCAAAAAAGCGTCGTCTAAGGTTTTTACTTCTCTAACTTCGCCTACCGTTAAAGTATGAAGTTTGACAACTTCAAATATTTTATCTAGCTGTATCGGTTGGTTCAAGTTGGTTTCCAGTAAGGCAATTTGATACATCATGGGTTTCAAAATTTGTTCATTAATTACTGCTGTGTTCACCAACCCATCAACATACACCAGAGCGCATGGTATGCTCTGCGTTCCCAAACTGAATTCGCGAAATACTACATCGCTGCTATCATTCAAAAAAGCCTTAAACTTTTCTAGGTTTTTGCTGACTTCCTTATCCAGCGTCAAATCAACCTGTTCTTCGCTCTTTAGCTTGGGTGGATTGTTCTCTTCCATCTTCTTTCTGTTTTTGGGATTGGGTTGACTGTTTATGTACTTCATAACGGTTATCCTCTCTCTTTTTATCGTCCTCAGCTAAATGTAACATAGGCGCTTTTTAAGGTCACTGTCATTCTAAGTAATAGAATACACAGATGAACATTATTTATTCAGCATAATAAAAAAACGGCAGGATTTTGGTCCTACCGTTTATAAACTGCTTCGTGCTGTAGAGCATGGGTTTTCCCACGCTTCAAGGAACATAACGTTAAAACTTGTTTATCACCAATCCAGTCAACAGCTTTGGATAAAAGTAAGTGGATTTTTGCGGCATCTTCTCTCCGGCCAGCGAAACCTCTTTAACTTGCTTAACAGATGTGGGGTTGACAAAAAAGGCCATCTGGCACCTGCCCTCTTCTACCCACTCTGCCCCTTCCATCAAATCGTGGGTATAAGTGATGAACTCCTGATTGGCCATCTGCTCCTTACCTATCCCCAGGAGGGGCTCCAGCAGCAATGTGTGAAGTATGGTGACATCCAGGCTTTTGTATGATATATCGTGCTGGGGTAGGCGCTCATTCATGGTTTCTATGCTCTTGAGCGTCAGGACATGGCAGCTTTTTAAATTGCCATCATAAAATACAAAGCTATGGCTTCCTTTTTTAGTGAGTATGTTGTCCATTTCCTCTACCCGCTGCTTCAAAGTCCGCCCAGAAAATAGGTGTTCCTCTATGACAAAATCCCTGGATGCATTCTGCAGAAATTTTTCTTTGGAAAAATTCTTAATCCCGCTTATCGCGCGATGGGTGGGAAGTATAATAAGTCCAGGATCTTCCATCTCTACCATCATCATCATCACGAAGTTATAGAGCTCATCGCCAGTATGGTGCGGGTTTTGAGCCATGCGCTCGTTGCGGTATGTAAGGGCGGTCTCGTACCGGTGATGGCCATCTGCGATATAGAGCTTTTTATCTGCCATATTCTCCTGGATTTGCGCTATCACAGAATCGTCTGACACAACCCAGAGCCTCTCCACGATGCCCGGGATGGCCTCAACCTCTATATCAGGGGAATTGGCATCAATATGCCGTTTGAGTAGCGCCGGGATGGCCTTCTCAGGGTCATCGTAAAGCGCAAATATCTGGCTGAAATTGGCCTCACAGGCCCGCATAAGCTGTAACCTGTCGGCCTTTGGCTTGGAAAGGGTATTCTCATGAGGGAGTATAACGCCTTTTGAGAACTCCTCCAGCCTCACCAGCCCTACAAATCCTGTCCGGGTATACGTATTTCCGTTTGAGAGGCTGAACTGCTGCTGATAAATGTAGAACGAAGGCTGCTTTTCCTGAACCAGTATTTGTTTTTCGATCCACTCCTTTAAATACCGGGCAGCCCTCGTATATTTGTTGTTGTGTTCATCATCTCCAGGCTCTTCCTTCCCCAGCTCCAGGCGTATTATGTTGTATTTGCTCATTTGGTAGAACCGGTCCTGTTCCGCCGGCGATATTACGTCATAAGGAGGAGTCATCACCTTTGACAAATCGTCTATCTTGGAAGTGTTGTAACGTAAGCCCTTAAAAGGTATAACCTGTGCCATATTTCGTACACCCCTATATATTTTTTAATAAACTCATTTTATATTATCTTTACGGGTGTCGTCAAGAAGATGAAACAGGTTATACCCGATACCTACGGCCTAATCCCTGTCCCTCAAGCTATTAAGGTAATCAATGAGGTCTGAGGCTTCCTGTTTGGTCAGGGCTTTGCTTTCGGCCTTGTGATACCGCTGTTGCAGTATCTCTTTCATCTGCGCTTCGGAATATCCCAGGGCGTTATATATAGCATATATAGCCCTTCGCTGTGCCTCGGTGATGGGCTCCTCGCGAGCAGGGGTTTTTGCCTCCCTTTCCCTGGCCTCCACTGGACTGTCAACTACATTCTCCCCTTCTTCCAGTTCGGGAGCAAACTGCGTGCCGTATCCCAAAGCCGCCAGGGCACGGCCATAGGCCTTGGTATATGCCTTCTCTATATAATCTTCAAAATCGTCTCCGGTCTCAGACCCTACCCCTATCTCAACGTTTCCCCTGCTATCGGCCACTTCAAGCTCAAAATAGGCAAATTTATTGTGGGTGTCTATGATCTTATCCCGGATGACAGTTTTTGTCCCCTGTCTGTTTTCATCGCGAAACCACACCATCCGCCACTTGACCTCCAGGTAATCGGCATAGTCGGTCTCCCAGCTATTGATCCTGGGATTCCAGCGACGGATAGGAAGTTTTGTCAGGTGTTCTTCTGGATTGAAAGTTCCGCCATCCATTCCTGATCAGTGCTCCTTTGTTTTTTTGTATTCATTGTGTTTGTATTTATTATGTGAAGATATATATGAAAAAACACTGATATATTTATGGAAACGATGGAACGATCAATCCAGGACGATGACGGCAATCAGCTCCAGGGGTTCATCGCCGCAGTTTTCAACCGAGTGCCCTTTTCCGCCTCCTGTAAACATTGCATCTCCTGCTTGTACATAATGTATAGTACCATTGTCGTCAACCTTGCCCCTGCCTTTTAAGAAATAAAACATCTCGGTCTCACCGGTGTGTTGATGGAACCCTATGGAGCACCCCTTTTCCAGAGTTATTTTTGCAAAAAGCCGGGTTTTGGAGGGCAGCTGTTCTTTTCCTATATGCGTGATCTTGACTGTGCCATTCCCTCCCCTCATCCGCTCCCTGAGCTCGACTTCCATTTCATGGGCCTTGATGACCATCTTCTATCCTCCCCTTTCCATGTTTTTGAAATATTTACACTAAATCTTGTCAGCAGACAAGTTGTTTCGTGCATCGTTTACACATTTTGCAAAAAACGCTGCTGCATGCTCAACAGCTTGTATATGCGCCTATCATACTTTTTGTGGTTTTCTGGATATTATTATAATATTTAAGCCCTTACCGTATAAAATCTTTGCCCGAGAATTATTTTATCACATTTTTTGCAATTCATCTCCATCTTATAGAAGTCTGAGTATTTTTTACCGTGAAGCGGTTAAAATAGCCGCTCTGGTCGCACAAAAGCAGTTAAGGTAACTCTAAAAAATTTTTTGAGAACAGCGTATAAATCTTTTTAAACTGGTTAATATAAATAGCGAAAGGGCACGTAACGGTTGAGCCCAGATCCATATACGCTCAGACGGGGCGTATATGGGTCGGCCAAAGATTGCATACAGGTCGCGTCAGGCCTGTATGCAGTTGGCGGGAAGATCCCGTGTGGCGGGGAAAAGTTTTATTGCAGTCGTACCTTTATGATTGCAATAAGATTCCAACCTGTCACACGGGGTCGAGCGAAGATCATACAGGGTGCCGAAGGTCATTGCACTAACGGTCCTGTGCAGCCGTGAGGTTGCGCAGGGCTGTACAGGTATCCTGTATGGTCGAACGAACCATCACGATAGGTGATGACCTGTTTGGTCATGGTCCCAAGTACGGCTGGTTCGTATTGTAGGATCATGGCTAGATAGTAAGTTACCTATCGTGGTGCAAGGTAGATCGTTACGTGCCCTTTTGTTTTTTTGTGGTTCCTATATAAAAACGCATGTCGTCATCGATGGCCTTATCACCGTATCGGAATTTACCCCTGTGAACCATTTAAGAATAAAAAAGTAGTGCCTGAAAAATATTATTTTTACAGCCTTAGCGTTACCAAACAAGAATATAATGATAATGGGGTGGAAGAATGCGCAAATTAGTTCCTTTATTCCTTATTATGGTTTTATTGTTAACAACTTTTACTTATTCCGTCAACGCTGATGACTGGTATCAAAGTCAGCCGAATCATTTTACCGTATATCTTCCGAATGGAACGGTTCTATTCAAAATTGGAAGAAGGGTATACGTAGACGACGAATACGTCAGCCAAGACAATAAAAAATATAGGATTACAAAAGTTGACCTTTCAAATAAAACAGCCATAGCTGAGTTTGTAGAAGATATCCAGTTGCCGGATGATTCCAATATATATTTTAATTCATATATACCCATTTTAGCGCAGAATGAAAACAGGACCATAGGGATCTATTGTACACACACCGATGAATCATATCTGCCATCAGATGGAGCAGCCAGCATAAGGGCAAATGGAGGCATACTGGATGTCGCTAGAAGATTCGGGGAGGAACTCAAAAATAGAGGAATAAAAGCCGTGGTTGATACAACCCCTCACGACCCTCATGATGCAGGAGCGTATAGGCGTTCCAGACAGACAGCTTTTAAAATAATAAAAGACCACAGCCCGGCTGCCCTTTTTGATATACACAGGGATTCGGTTCCAAAGGAAGAATATATAACGAGATTGAAAGGAAAGGAAATTACCAGAATACGCATTGTAGTGGGAAGGAGCAACCAGAACCGCGAAGCAAATGAATCGTTTGCATATCGCATAAAAGCGGTCGCTGACAAACGGTATCCAGGCCTTATAAAAGATATCTTCATAGGCAAAGGAAATTATAATCAGGAGCTTCATCCCCGCTCCCTACTTTTGGAATTTGGGACATACGACCACATGAAGGAACGCGCCTTGAAGGCAGCCTCGCTTTTTGCCGAAGTGGTAGATATAGCCCTTTTCGGTGGTACTGCCAGATATGGTGAAACGCGTCGAGAACAACAAAGGGAAACGCCGCAAGAAGAACAGGTACCTGAGCCACAAGAGAATACTGGAGCGGGAAAAGGATTGCTCATTTTATTCCTTTTTGTACTCGCTTGTGGAGGTGCTTTCTTCTTCTTGAGTCAGGGAAAAGAAGAGGCATTGCAACAGGTTCAAAATATCAAAAATCTTGTTTTAGCCATAAAGGAGAGCATAGCAACCCTTTTGCGCAAATAAGCCTATATCCATTGGGTTGGGACAGTAAGTGCTACAAACCAAAGCTGTTGGTATAAAATTTAACGACTATGATAACGCCTCCCGGAGCAGCAGCATATCATAGATAATATAATCCTCATTTGCTAATACGCCGGGAGGAGGATAAAGCTGTGGTATGTAGAAGGAGGATCTTGCGCATAGGCAACTGGGGTGATGATGTCGTCATTTTGCAGAATATACTTGCCAGCCTGGATTATTACACCGGACCCATCGACGGAATTTTTGGTCCCCTCACACGCCAGGCAGTTATGCGGCTTCAAGCTGATAATGGACTGCTACCCGATGGAATTGTAGGCCCCCTGACCTATAATGTCATTGACCAGTTAGTGCCCTGAAGGTTATAATTGTCTTGTGGTTTGAAGGTACATTTGCTCACGCTAGTACGCACCGTTTTTATTGTAGCACGCAACGCAATGCTATTGACAATCCTATAATTGGACCACCTAAATCGCTGATAATTTTTTACTCTTCTTAAAGTAAACCAATTGAGAAAGAGGACATTTTAATATGCCTAAGCCTTTAATTATAGCACACCGGGGAGCTTCTGCTTACGCTCCCGAAAACACGCTGGCGGCTTTCAAAAAGGCTATTAACTTAGGAGCTGACGGTATAGAGCTGGATGTACACCTCTCAAAAGATGGAGAAGTAGTGGTAATTCATGATCGCACCATTGATAGAACCAGTAATGGAAAAGGCCAGGTGGCAGAGATGTCTTTAAAAGAGCTTAAAGAGCTTGACTTTGGGAGCTGGTTCTCCGATGAGTACCAAAAAGAAAGCATACCTCTATTGAGAGAGGTATTAGAACTCTTGAAAGACTGGAACGGTTTACTAAATATCGAATTAAAACAAAATGGATTAGAACGCTATCCGCTTGCGGCAGCTCTCGGTGAAAAGGCCGGCCTGCCCCAAATAAGGCTGCACGACTTAAGGTATATACATGCTACCCTGTTTACTGACCCCGTCAAAAACAAATTCCAGGATTTTCAAAACCCTGGAACCCTTGATTTTTGGTGCCGGAGGCCGGACTCGAACCGGCACGGTTTTATTCAAACCCCAGGATTTTAAGTCTTACATCTATCTTTATAGGTAGTGTTAC